>Ga0134125_10000106_pt1 | contig 126091 bp, 93 predicted proteins | sample KB31751_FD_96464 | JGI IMG/M metagenome (GOLD analysis project Ga0134125, IMG submission 96464) | Terrestrial soil microbial communities with excess Nitrogen fertilizer from Kellogg Biological Station, Michigan, USA - KB3-175-1 | ecosystem: Environmental > Terrestrial > Soil > Unclassified ... | reverse complement strand
ATCGGCAAGATGCCGATGCCACGTGGCACGAGCGTCCCGCTCGTGAACTCGCCCAACACGAGACGTGCTTCTTAAATGGCAAGTGACCGTGGGGAACCAACATCGGCAAGATGCCGATGCCACAAGAGAGAAACTTTATGAACATCCGAAAACTAAATTGGCCGATTTGGGCGGCGTTCATCGTCTCCGTGCTTTCCTTTCTTTTGTATCCATTCTTCTTTGTCAGATTCCCAGTCACGCGAGACTTTCCCTGGGCCAACCTGCCGCTATTTCTGATTGCTTTGGTCTTACTCGGTATTGGCCTGCGCCGAGCCTTTTCCCCGGAGCGACGCCTGGGATCGAAAATTATCGCGTCAATCGTGTCGCTGACGACCATCGGCGTAATCGCGATGTTTGTGCTCGTAGTCTTTGTGGCAGCGAGAGATTTGCCCGCTTCACAGGGAGCTCCGCAGATCGGGCAGAAGGCTCCGGAGTTCACGCTCGCTGACGCTACTGGCAAGCAAGTCGCGCTTTCTGAGTTGCTGACTACACCAATCAAAGGTAAGCAGCCGAAAGGCGTGATGTTAATGTTCTATCGAGGCTACTGGTGAACTTCCTGTAACTCCGAGTTACGGGGTATCGAGCTCAGTCTAAGCAAAATGGAAGAAGCAGGCATTCGACCGGTTGCGATCAGCGTCGACACTCCTGAAGAATCGAAGAAGCTTTGCGAGCAGGCGGGATATACATTTACTTTTCTTTCTGATCCTAAGGCAGAAGTGATTCGACGTTACGATCTGCTTCATGCGGGCGCAGGTATTAATGGCGGCGATGTGGCCAGGCCGGCTGAATTTCTGATCGATACCGCAGGGACAGTCCGGTGGGTGAATCTCACTGAGAATTACTGGGTGCGCGCTCGGCCCGAACAAGTGATAGAAGCTGCTGCTGCGTTGAAATAACTCAAATGCGTTTTGATCGTCATTTTCACGCCGCCAAAACTCTTTTTCTTCTCGTCGTACTTTTTGTCCCAGTATTTTCGCAACGCAACATCGGCCCCAAACCATCGGTGTGGGAACGCGAAATAATCGAATGGCGCGAGGAACACGCGGCCGCCTTGCAGAAGCCCGATGGCTGGCTCTCGTTAATCGGTTTGGAGTGGCTGCAGGCGGGCGACACTAGCTTTGGTTCCGCAGCTGACAACAAAATCCATTTACCTGACTATGCTCCAGCTCATCTAGGTGTCCTGCGCCTGGAAGGCGAGACGGTCACTCTCTTGCCGCCCCGTGAAGGCTTCACTGGCGCGTTGCTCACTGACGGCAAGCCGGCTGAACAACAAATACTTTTTGTCGGCAAAGACAGCGACCAGAACAATCCGCGACTAACGGCAGGCTCTCTCAAAATGTATGTGATCAAGCGAGGCGATCGGTTCGGCCTGAGAATTAAAGACGCGAAGTCAGCCGGGCTAATTCATTTCAGCGGGCTGAAGTGGTTCAAACCCGATTCAAGTTATCGAGTCATTGCTCGTTGGATTCCGTATCAGCCTCAGGTCATGATGGCGCTTGATACACTCGTCGGCACGCGTTACACCACCCCAGTTCCTGGCGTTGCCGAGTTTCGCCTGGGTAACAAGCGTTATCGTCTTGAGCCCACCATTGAAGAGCCCAACGAAGAACACGCCGACCGAAAGCTCTTCTTCATCATTCGAGACTTAACAAGTAAGTCGACGACGTACGGCGCGTGCCGCTTTCTTTACACGGATCTTCCCGATCACGGCCTCACTGAGCCGGGCCAACTAGTGCTGGACTTTAATCGTCTCGAGAATCCTCCGTGCGCTTACACTACTTTTGCGACCTGCCCACTTCCTCCGCCGGGCAATCGCCTCAAGATCGCCATCCCCGCCGGCGAAAAGCGTTACCACTACAAATGAAAGTTGCGGCCAGCTGAGTTCGAAAACATCACTTTTCGGATGCGAGCTATGGTAAATTATTGCTCAAATGAACTATCACAACATCATAACCATGGAACCAGGTAAACGCGGGGGGCAGCCTTGTATTCGAGGGATGCGTATCGCTGTAGCCGACGTGCTTGGTTGGCTTGCAGTGGGTATGACGCCCAAAGAAATACTGCAGGACTATCCAGAACTCACTCAAGATGATATTAGTGCCGCCCTTGCCTATGCGGCTGACCGCGAACGTCGCTTAGTCACGGCGACAACATGAAGTTGCTCTTCGATCAGAACCTAAGCTTCAAACTCTGTCAAAAACTGGCCGACATCTTTCCCCACTCAAGCCAAGTTCGGTTGCTCAGGATGGAGAAGGCGTCTGACCGTGAAATCTGGTCGCATGCGATGGGAAATAGTTTCGCAATCATTTCTCAAGACGTTGACTTTGCTGATATGGCGACGCTTATTGGCCCTCCGCCCAAAGTCATCTGGTTGCGCTGTGGCAACCAAAGAACAGATACGATTGAACGGCTCCTGCGTACTCATAAAGATGCGATTCTGGCCTTTGAGCAAGACGACACTGCTGCTTGTTTGGAAATCTATTGACCTCTAAATTGAAATCAGTCTAACACTGGAAATTCACCGGCCTGGATGATAAGACGCTTCCATGTGAGCGCGTATTTCTTCTAATGTGTACCAGGCTGGTTTGAATTCTCCTCGCGAATAAAGCTTAGCCTGATCAGTATAGTGCGCGCTTTTTGGATTGCCGCTGGCGCCAAAGACATGCACCGACAAAGCTCGCACTTTCGGGGCAAACTCCACAACACTTACGTATGTCGCTCCAGCGCGGCCATAGCCTAACTTCTGCCCGGCCACCCGCTCACCATAAAACGTAAACACCGCGCCATCTGCACCGCTTATGCCGGCGATCGGAAGACTGGGCCGGATATCCGCAAACTGTTGGTCACGGCTTTCATCGATACGTTGCAGGCGGTTAATTGATCCCCAGCTCGTGCGCCAATCTCCGTATTCTTTTGCAATCAAGTCGAGCGTCTCGTTCAAAAGCTCTACTCGACGCGCGGAGTTAACATTTCCTCGCCCCTCAGCCTGAGACAAAAAGTAGTGCCAAAAAGTGAATATCGTCGTCGCGACCGAATCGACTGAAGATTTATGATCCCAGGCTGCCAACACATCGTGTGCAGCTTGCAATCGGTCTGCTCGAGTTTTGTCTGGCTGCGAGCCAATCGCGTTCTTCAGCTCAGGCAAGAACTCTGGAAGCAGCTCATCTGCTGTGAGCACGCGCGTATCGAAGGCGGCGCGAGTCCACTCCTCAAAAGTGAAGGCAGGCGTGGCTGCGAGAATCTGTCGTCCGATTCGGCCACGAGGATTGTCGCCTTCCTGCACCATATACTTCGGAAAATCTGAAGCTTTCGGATTACCTTCACTGGTTAGAAGGAATGGCGTGGTGTTGCAGTTCTGCATCCACCCGGTTGGGGGATTGGTTAACTGCGGCAGTTCTTCCATCTTGTGGAATCCGTTCCATTCTGTCGCTGGATCACTGCCGTCGACGGGCTTGGTCCAATCAAAGCGCGCATCGCGCCGCGGCACCGCGCCGTTGTAGATGTAGAAGGTATTCCCCGCGCGATCACCATACATGATATTTCCGAAGAGCATGTTTAACGGTCGAATCGCGGCTTTGAATTGCGCCAGATTCCGTGCTCGTGTCATGTCGTACCATTCACGCAACCATCCGTCGGCTTCAAACTTCGCCATCCGTATCGCGAGATACTTGCCGTCCTTGAAAGACAGGATCGGTCCATGATGTGTTTTCACCATCTTGAACTGTCGCGTCTCAATTCCGTTGCCGGTTTTGACGCGAAGCTCTTCAACTCGCTCGCTCGCAAGACGATGCCCGGCGCCATAACGGTAGGCCAAGCGTTGCTTAGGATCGTCGAATGTTTCGGCATACACGTCTTCAAGATCTGCAGCATTGTCCGTGCTGACCCAACCCAAGTCGTCATTGTGACCAACGTAAGGAAACGGGAACCCAAAGCGAGTGTAGCCAGTGAAGTTCCAGCCTTCATCACTTTGAATGTGGCCTTCGTAGACTTGTCCCGATCCAAAGAACGGCAAATGTGGGTTTATGAGCAGCAACACGTGACCGGACTTGCTTCTTGACGGGCCGATAACCCAGCCGTTCGAACCAACGTTTGAGCCGAAATTCTGCTCTCCAATCGATTCAAATTCAGAAGACTCATCAGGCTCGCTAATTTTACCGTCCGTCGCCAGCTCAGTTTGAAGAGAGCCTCGCAGGTTACGATCGCGCGAGAAACCATTTTGATAGTAGTTGTAGCGGATGAAGGCGAGCGTGTGCCAGGGCTCGATCCGAGTCAGCAATCGCGGCTTTTCATCCGGATGCCGGGCAAGATAGAAGTTCAGTCCGGCAGCATAGGCATCGCATAACGCGCGCATCTTTGAGTCAAGCCGCGCATACTCTGCTTGTGCCAGTCTGGGAATTTCGAGCGCATGGTTTAGCCGGTCTCCGTTTACAGAGTTTTCACCGTGCAGTTCAGCGCCACGCCCAAGCGCGAGTACAAAATTCTCTTCAATACGCCAAAAATTGTCCTCAGCCTGAGCATAAGCGAAGCCAAATGCAGCTGCCGCATCCGTCCGCCCAAACACGTGGGGCACTCCGTAGCTATCTCGATAAATTGTTACCTGCGACGCGAGTTTTTCAGGACTCACTCGAGTGGTTTGCGCGGAACAGACGAGTGCGCTAACTAAAAGCAAGATGTGTAAGCATGCGAGTTTCATGACTGAGACCTGGGGGCCACATTCACGGGCGGGACGCCCGTGCCACATCCGGATTAGCCAAACTATTTCGTCGCGCGCACATGAAGCGTGAGCACGACATCGTTGCGAATCAGATTATCGGCAGCACCGGCGTAGTTGATCCCGAAATCTTTTCGATTAATCGAGAACGAGCTCTCCACCGTTATCGCGTCAGGAGCGACTCCAATCGTAGCGGGAAACGTTATGGACTTCGTCACGCCGTGCAGCGTGAGATTGCCCGTAATCGTATGACTCGCCCCTTTATCGCCGCCGCTCTTTATCTCGGTCGAGACAAATGTCGACTGCGGGAATTTGGCAACGTCAAAGAAATCCGGAGTCTGCAAATGTTTTGTTAGATCGGCCTCTTCGGTCTTAACCGAATTCATTTCCATAGTAATGCTCACGCGACTCTTCTCAGGCGCGCCGGCGTAGTCAATCTCGCCTGAGAACTTCTCGAACGAACCAAGATGGCTGCCGGTCACCTTCGACCCGATGAACTCTATTTTTGAGGTCGGCGGGCTGATCCGGTACTTCTCGCCCGCAGTTGAAGCAGCAGTCACCGGTGCGGCATTACTCGTAACGGCTCTTTGTTTATCTGCGGCAGGATCGCACGCGGTTAATAGTACGAGCGCTGAAATAATAACGATTAGTCTGGTCATCAAACTATTTCCTCCTGGCCTAAGTGTTAAGTGTTCATCCCTCTTCGCAGCCGAAAAAGGATTTCATAAGTGGGTTTCGTAAGCAGCGCAGCCTTTGCATTCCACCTGCACAGTCGCGTGCGTAATCTTGAATTCTGAAGTGACCTGCCGTTGCACTGCGGCCAGGACTTCATCATGCAGAGCGTGATCGGCGAGCACCGTGTGGACGCTCATCGCGTTGACCCCTGAAGTCAGCGACCATACGTGCAAGTCGTGGACGTCTGCAACTCCCGGCACTTCTTCGATTGTCTCTCTGAGTGCTGCCAGGTTTACGTCAGCGGGCGTTCCTTCAAGCAATACTCCGACAGCGTCACGAATCAACAGCCATGTCCGCGGCAGTATGAACAACCCAATGGCAGCCGAAATCAGCGGATCTGCGTAATACCAACCGGTCGCTAACATGATCGCGCCGGCTACCATGACTCCGACTGAAGCCAGCATGTCGTAATAGACTTCAAAGTAGGCTGCCCTCATGTTCAGACTTTCTGCAGAAGCCGCGTGCAGCAAATAAATCCCGAGGGCGTTTACAACTAACCCCACCGAGGCGATGGCCAACATCGCTCCACTTTGAACCGCCGGCGGATTCCGAAAGCGTTGGTAGGCTTCGAACAAAATGTAAAAGGCAATCCCGATGAGTACAACGCCATTCACGAGCGCCGCCAGGATTTCGATACGATAGTAGCCGTATGTTCTTTCCGGTGTAGCGGGACGTTCAGCAAAGCGAATCGCAAATAGTGCCAGGGCAAGGCCGGCGACATCAGTCAACATATGACCTGCGTCAGCCAGCAGCGCCAAACTGTGTGTCAGTAATCCACCAACGAATTCGGCGAGCAAGTAGGCGCTGGTCAGCGCCAGGACGATTGCAAGTCGCCGTTTGTTCTTGCCCGCAGCTGAATGGCTGTGTCCGTGTCCGTGACCCATGAAGTCGGATTCCGTTTATCGAAGCCCTGGAGCTTGGCTTGTTGTTTCGGCAACAGATTACTTTGTTGAGGTTGCTTAGGGCCAGTGGAAACGGCGAAGTTCAGAACTCCAGGAAGTTAAGCCCTGGCCACAGATTTCACAGCTTACTCAGATTTAGTAAAACCAAATTCAGGCGTAATGCTAAGCGTGACACTTGGTAACGCTGCACAAGTTGGCCAGCCACTCACCCAGCAATCAGTGCAATCTGCGTAATCTGCGGCTAAACTTCTTGTCAAAGGTGAGAAAGCGACGTCCCTCCATTGCTAAAGAGACGTCGCCTGCTATGGACGCTCCAGTGTTTCCACCAGGGCCCCGCGAAGAAGCGAAAGGCGACCCCCGCTTCCAAAAATTCGATGTAAGTTTAGATAGGTGTACCGCGGCGTCCAGTGATCAGATTGATAAGCAGGACCACGACCGCGACAACCAGTAGCAAGTGAATCAATGACCCGCCGACGTGGCCGATCAAACCGAGTAACCAGAGCACGAGCAGAATCACAAGAATCGTCCACAACATAGTCAAGTTCCCCCTGTAACAAATTAAGTCCAGTTGCCATCTACTCGGCAAAGCCTGTGCCAACGCTCTTAATCGTTGTTTTTGAGGTTTGCAGTTGCATCTTGTGTTCTGGATTCGTTCAATCGACAGCGATGGCGCATGCGGATGGTGCGGAAATCGCTACCCGTCTAATCCTCTGCTATCCTCGAAGCCTAGTGTCGTATTCAGACCATGACGTGATCATTATCGGCGGTGGCGCGGCGGGGTTATTTTGCGCAATCGAAGCGGGCAAACGCGGCCGTCGAGTTCTTGTCCTTGAACATTCTGATCGCATTGGTAAGAAGATAGGAATCTCCGGCGGTGGACGATGCAACTTCACTAACGTCGGAACTACGTCTGAAAACTTCGTGTCCGCCAATCCCCACTTTTGCAAATCAGCACTGAGTCGCTACTCGCCACGTGACTTCATAGATTTGGTTGAGAAGCACAACATTCCTTACTTTGAGAAGAAATTGGGACAGCTCTTCTGCCGCGAGAGCTCGCAACAGATTATCGATCTCCTGCTGAAAGAGTGTAGCGACGCGCGGGTTGAGATTCGGTGCTCTTGCGAAGTGCGCTCCGTGCAGAAGACTGAAGGCTTCCTGCTTGAAACGAATCAAGGCCGGCTCAGCTCGTCAGCGCTGGTGATCGCTACCGGCGGTCTGTCCATCCCGATGTTGGGTGCGTCGGATTTCGGCTACCGAATCGCCCGACAATTCGGATTGAGCATCGTTGAAGCTCGTCCGGCATTAGTTCCTTTCAAACTCGTTCCAGCTTTGCTTCAAGTGCTCGCGCCTCTCAGCGGAATTTCGGTCGACGCGGCGGTCCAGACGAACGGTAAAGAGTTTGTGGAAAGCGTACTTGTTACGCATCGCGGACTGAGCGGTCCTGCAATTTTGCAGTCTTCTTTGTACTGGCGACCAGAAGACTCTATTGTGATCGACTTGATGCCGGGTAAGAATGCTTTTGAGCTCATGAAAGAACGAAGGAAGTCCGATGTTGAGCTCACCAACGCGCTCGCTGAGCATCTGCCCCGCCGCTTTGCGCACGCATGGACGAAGTTAAATGCTGATTCCAAACCGCTCAGACAATTTAGCGACGCGGAACTAATGAGTGTTGGCAGCAAGCTACATCATTGGCAGATTTATCCCGCCGGCACCGAGGGCTTCAGAAAAGCAGAAGTTACGGCCGGCGGGGTATCAACTGCAGAGTTGTCATCTCAGTCTTTGGAAGCCCGGCGCGTGCCTGGGCTTTACTTCATCGGCGAGATTGTTGACGTCACAGGTCAACTGGGTGGTTACAATTTTCAGTGGGCCTGGGCGTCCGGTTGGGCTGCCGGACAGTCCGTCTAATCAGCCTGTCCCGAAAAGTCTTAATCCCACCTGCGGCAGCTGGTGGAGAGTTCAAGTTCGACCTACTAAGAGGGCGGGGATTGGTTCTTTGAATCCCCTCAGCGGCAGCTCAGGGATGTTTCAAGTGCAGCCTCGCTAGCAAGTTTTAACGGAAATAGGCAGGACGTGAACCATCCACCAGCTGCCGCAGGTGGGATTTAAGACTTTTCGGGCAAAGCTCGTCTAAAGCTATTCAACTCGAACTGCCGAACAACACCCTCACAATCACTGGTGAGTTCGCAAGCAACATAGTCAACCACGTTCGCTTCTTGTTGATGTCTTCCGCGAGATAGAACATTCGCGGCGGAAAGTAAATCAACAAGGCTAAGAAGCAGAGCAAGAACAAACGGCCCGCGAATTCGAGCACACCTGAAGGACGACCGAGTCCAGCAAACGAGAGCAGGTTCCACAACACCTGAAACAGGATCATGTTGAGAAACAAACAGACGTCGCCAAGCATCTCGCTCTGTGGGCTTAGAAGAAAGGGGATTCTCGGTGGTTTCTTTGGAGGCGAAAAGTAACTGTAGATCAGGTAAGTTTGAAACACAGTCAGCACCAGCCCGGCGATAACGATCGGAACGAACAGCGCGCCGTTGTTTAATAGAGCCCTTCCGAACAAAAACTCACCTAAGCCGGTGAGCACAAATGCTGTGATCACCAGATTCAGACAAAAGTAGAAAATAGGATTGAATAAGCAGCCCGTGGCGAGCGATTGCTCGTTCAGCACATTACTCGTGCTCCGGAGACGCTGGTGAACATGCCAGCGCTTCAAGACTGCTCCCAGCGCCGGCAGGATCCACATACCGAGGAAAGTTAGCCCGAGCGCTAGTTTAGCTAAAGGGTTTTCAGCGGAGACTTCCTGAAAGAGATCTATGAACTGCTTTGTCAACAGCCGCAGCAAAAACAGATTGCCGAAGAAGATGATGATGTCGAACAGTAGTCCCCGATTCTTTTGATCGGAAAGGAAAGCGCGGACTCGGTTCTGCAGACTGTCGGATTTGGATGATCTCGCCGCCATCGTGTGGACGGAGTTTAGTCCAAATCCAAAGATCTACGCGAGTAATTGAGGAGAAATAGATTCAAGTCCACGAAACCGGACCCGCAGAGTTTCATCCCCTGACAACCTGGCTCTGACAGGAAACAGGGAAAACCTTGCCGCGGATTAACGCAGATTACACTGATTCCGTTTTGAGTATTACCGACGTTATCGGTCTTCCGTACAGGGTGGACCAAATCGAACGACTGCGCGCGTTAGCGACATGTAACAATCAGTGTAATCTGCGCCATCTGCGGCTAAAGCTCTTTTCCGCGTATCACGAACTACTGACCTTTCAAACAAGCTGCCAATTGCGGCGTCGGCGTGAATCCACAATTACCGTCAGGCTGACGTTCGCAGGTTGCCTTCCGATAACACGCATACTCATCTCGATAGATACAAGTAGTGATGACGTTGTGATCGGCGCAGACCTGGCTGCTGCAGCCAGTCCTGAAGCATGGTTTAGTTGACGGCCTGGGCTTTGGCTTGGGATTGGAAGCCTGGGCCGCGCCAGCCCGCAAATAAAACTGTGACGCCTTCAAAGTCACCGATCTCCCACCAGGCCCGATGACGCGCTCGTGCGAGCCGGCGACCATGATTCCCTCTCGACCAGTCAACGCAGTGTGGGCGTCACTAACTATGTCATCACTCGCGTGCGCACCCGAAATATCGACGCCTGCTATGTTTTGGCTCGCGTTTGAATTCAGCTTTGCTTCGAGATGCGTCAGGCAAGGAAACGTAATGCAACGTAAGCCTCGATCGCGCGCTCGGAAAAAGTCGCCGTTGGGTTTGCTTTGATTGGCAGACTGCCACGATTCTGTAACTCTCAGCGTTCCTAGTTTGCCGAATCTTTTGTCGCTTGTTACCACGATGGTCCCGCGCAGAAGCGCGCGCCCGGCTTCAACCTGAGGCTGGCCGTTCCAATCAATCTCGGCAACATAACATTCTTCCGCCATGCCGCCATTTGCGCATCGAGTCTTCGCCAGATTCACTCGCTTAACAAAGAACCCGCCGCACACTGGAGACATGCAGCGACGCATATCAGGTCGTATTGTGTAGAACGTCGAATTATCAGCGCTGGACAGGCTCAAATTTACGGATTCTTTACTTAGGTCAGCCGAAGACGTGACGCTCGAAGCGACGAGCTCAGTGCTTTTCTGAGCAGTAATCCCGGTAATTACTGCTGATAACAGAATAATTAGTCCGAAAAATACTTGAATTCCCTTAGCTCTGAACTTCATGAATTAACCTCCCGTGGAGACATTGTACTCCCTGCTCCCAATCAATGAACGCCCAAATACCTCGACCTTGCATGGAGATTCCGTCACATTTGTTTCCTCGATGGTGATGTTTAAGGCAGCGGCGTTACATGTTGGCCACGGATTACGCAGGTTGCACAGATGTAAGTTGCGTGAAGATAAGTTGAATCATAAATGCCTGGTCAAAATACATGGATTGGTTTCGTCGCAGGAACGTCTCGTCGTTACTGTCTGAACATCTGTGCAATCTGCGCAATCTGTGGCTAGTTCCTGTTATTCCTCTTGATTTTGGGATTGGATCTTGATTTCATTGCCCGCGCTCTAGGAAGCCAGACCCAAAAATACTTCGGCCCGAATCTCCAACGAAGGAGTCCTCCAATGAAAAGATCCGCCCTCTTACTTTGCGCCGCGCTCGCTGTAGCTGGTTCGCTACTACCCAGAATCAGCTCCGCTTCAACCAATTCCCTTCCCGACCGTAGCAGCGTCGTGGACGATGGCTTTACCTGGTTCCAGGCTGAGAATGCGGAAACGCTGGTAGGTAACGGAATTCCTGTCAGCATCGGCTGGATGCTCAAGAGCCACGTGCGCATCTTTGGAGACTACCCGAACCGCAGCGCGATCAAGCTCGTCGTTGCGCGCGCAGGCAAGCCGATAGCAACAACGCGTTGCGAAACCGATTCCTACCACAAAGGCCCGAACGATATCGACGAAAGCTACATGTGGACGAATGACTGCTGGCGCAAAGACACGGCAACAAAAGAAATAGGAAACTTTGATGTTCAGGTCATCACGGTCAACGGTGACACCGATGAAGAGAAACTGGTCCGCACTTACAAGATTGAAGTTCGCAAGGTAGCTCGTATTCGCGGCTCAGTAACGAATCCCGAACCCGCGCCGGATCAGTACTACATTCCCAGACATGCCGAGACTCCGGTGAGCTTCCTATTCCTTCGGCCCAGCGGTTACACCGATTACTTCGAATATGGCAGCCGTCCGGAGCGCTCGGGAGAAAACCTGGTTGAGTTCTATTACAACCTGTCCCCGAGCGACATCGGCAAAGATCTGCCGCACGGCTATATGCGATGTTCAGTTAACGGCAAACGTCTTTCGATGCCTGGTCCAATGCCATACGCCGATCAGGCTATCAGCCGAGTGGCGCGCAACTTTGCCGTGATTCACACGGACAGACTTGCGGCGGAATTTAAGCGCGGCACTGAATATCGCGATGAGATCGGCTTTCGCATGGTGAAACTGCAGGCGCCGTTAACGTGGGGTAAGACCCGCCAGACTAATCGCCTGGCTCTTGAAGATTATCCCGGCAACTGGGAATGCAGTTTGATGAACAACGGCGAGGTTTGGCGGACTTGGCGATTCACGATTGGCGGAGACGGCCGGCCTCCGATTCATCCGGAGCAAAACGGCAACGTCAATCTTTACTTCAATTCTTTCATTGTAGACATGGAAATTCCGGCGGCAAATAGTCCACTTGATAAGCGACTCGTACCCGAAGCTACGCGAGCCGGATTATTTTATGGTCAACCATGGAAGTCAGCTGAAGGAAAGGCGATGGCCGCGAGACTTCCGAAGAAAGGGCTGCCATATCCAGTCCCTTCAACACTGGCTCCGAAATAAGCCAACCTCAAAAGTCCAGCTTTGCGAGGCCGCCTCCCGCACCGCTGGCCCAACCCATTGGTGCGTTCTTCAGGAGACTAAGCGTGTCATAGCCGCGTCCTGCAATCGAACTCCAGGTCTGTCCATTGTTCGGCGAATAATCTGCGCCCGCAGGACCGACGGCAATCACCGCCGCTTTCGAGCCGGGAACGTACGCGACTACTGATCGGAAACCTGTCAATCCCTTTACCAACGTCCAGGTAGCCCCACCATCATTAGTGAAGGCAAGGTTGTTGGTCGCCTCAGTTTCTTTTCGGTAATCGCCGCCAACAATCACGCCGTGCTTTCGATCGCGGAACGCGATGGAGAAGATCCCGGCCGATGGACCAGCTGCGATCGGAGTCTCCGCCACTTTCCAGGTGCGACCACCGTCATTGGTTCGCAGCACGCGGGCTTTGGCTGCTGCACCCGTTCCAATCCAGGCATCACGTTTTCCGACTACCGCGATGTTCGTGCCGCTTGCAGCAAAGGCGCCTTCATTTTCTAAAGCCGGAGGCAAATCACCCGTTGGCACTCTCTGCCAATTTGCGCCGCCATCATCGGTCCGGAGAATATAGAACTTTCCGTCTACTGAATCGCCGATTACCAGACCGTGCTCGGCATCCCAAAACGACATGGCATCGAGAAACTCTTTATCGTCAGCACTCTTGAACTGCATTTTCCACGTCACGCCGGCATCAGTGGTCTTGTAAATCCGCGAAGCCGCACCGTTTCCGATGCTCAAAGCGAATGCTGTTCGCTCATCAATCGCATCGATGTCACGAAAATCAAGAGTCTCGGAAGTTACTTGCAGCTTTTGCCAGGTTGCGCCGGCGTTGGTCGTGCGCAACACAGTACTGCCGGCGCCGCTTGCCCACGCGACAGTAGTACTAACGGCGCTGACGCCGCGCAGCCGAACTGTCACGCCGCTCGTCTGCGCCGTCCAATGCGGCGTTGAGAGAAGTAACGAAGTAACGAGAAGACAAAAGGTTTTCATCAGCGTGATTTGTAAGGAAAGCGGACCAGGAAGTCAACGACGAGAACAGGCGCCAGTGCGGCAAGAAAAAGTAGGTAGTCGCTAAAAACTGAGGCCACGGCCTGGCGCCGTGGTCACTCACGTTGGTCGCTAACAGTGGCGGGCCGAGATTTTTAGTGATGCCACGGGCTCGTCCCGTGGAGTGCCCACGCTTTATGCTGGTGGCAGGCGTCAACGTGAAACACCACTTGTAAAACTCTCGCATTCACACCCGGTTTCAACCGGGTGGTAAAGTTCGCGAACAACACCTTAACCGTTTTCAACGGTTTCCGCCGCCAACAAAGAACCGTTGAAACGGTTAAGAGCATACTCATCGCCTGACCACCCGGTTGAAACCGGGTGTGAAGGAGAGAGTTTTTGAAAATCGCTCTTTAGTTTGCGGATCCTTCTCTCTGGAAAATTCTGAACACCTCTAATCAGCCTGGATCATAGTCAAGTTTGGTTAAGCTCTTATCTGAGTTAACATCACAACAATGCCTGAAGAAAAGAAGAAGAAAAAGATTTCCCTTTCCACGGCGTGGCGAGATGCGCGAGATCTAATCTGGACCCATCGCTATCGCTTGGCGTTGGGAATGTTCCTGATGGTACTAAACCGATTGGTCGGTCTCGTCCTACCCGCAAGCTCAAAATATCTAATTGATGAAGTCGTTATCAAACATCGCGCCGATCTCCTCGCGCCTTTAGCGCTGGTTGCCGGCGGAGCCACGTTGTTCCAAGCCATAACATCGTTCGCATTATCACAAGTGCTGGGCGTAGCCGCTCAACGGGCTATCACCAACATGCGCAAAAGCGTGCAAGCCCACGTCGCTCGCCTGCCGGTTCGCTACTTTGACTCAACGCAAACGGGCGTACTTATTTCGCGCATCATGAGTGATGCTGAGGGAATCAGAAATCTAGTCGGTTCGGGCATCGTTCAACTGGTGGGCGGACTAGTCACCGCTTCAATCGCGCTGTGCGTCCTCTTTTATCTTAACTGGAGACTTACCTCAATCACGGTGCTGGCGTTGCTCATCTTCGGCGCCTGCCTGGCTGTAGCTTTCACACGCTTACGGCCATTATTTCGAGCTCGTGGACAAATTAATGCTGAATTGACAGGACGGTTAGGTGAATCCCTGGGTGGCATTCGTATCGTCAAAGCCTACGCCGCCGAAAAACGCGAGTCGCTTGTTTTTGCTCGCGGCGCCCACAAATTATTTCGCAACGTGGCGCGCTCGGTGACTGCGGTCTCGGGCGTGAGCGCCTTCTCCACGATCATCGTCGGCGCTATCGGTGTAATCCTCATTCTTGTTGGCGGCCGCGCGATTCTCGCCGGCCAAATGACGCTCGGCGATTTCTTCATGTACATCTTTTTCACCGCCATGGTGGCAGCGCCTATGGTCGAGATAGCTGCGATTGGAACGCAGATCACCGAAGCCTTTGCCGGTCTCGATCGCATCCGCGAAATAACGCGAATGGCTACCGAAGATGAAGGGGAAGCCGACCGCGAACCCCTGGAGGACATTGTCGGCGAAATCGCCTTTGACGATGTCAGTTTTGAATACAACGAAAAAGTCCCCGTGCTGAATCACGTTTCATTTGTAGCGCCGGCTGGTTCCACCACAGCCCTGGTAGGTTCAAGTGGTTCAGGCAAGAGCACGTTAATCAGCCTCGTGATGGCCTTCAACCGGCCGTTGTCCGGTAAAGTGATCGTTGATGGCCGTGACCTTGAAGGTATTCGCTTGAAGGACTATCGCACTCAGCTTGGGGTGGTGCTCCAGGATAATTTCCTGTTCGACGGGACCATCGCTGAGAACATTGGATTCTCTCATCCCTACGCTACTCGAGAGCAGATCATTGCTGCCAGCCGTGTGGCGCATTGTGAAGAGTTCATCAATGGCTTCACCGAAGGCTATGACACCATCGTTGGTGAGCGTGGCGTAAAACTTTCCGGCGGACAACGCCAGCGAGTCGCGATCGCGCGAGCGATTCTCGCCGAGCCAAAGATTCTCATTCTCGACGAAGCCACTTCAAGCCTGGATAGCGAAAGCGAGGCGATGATTCAAGATGGACTGCAAACTTTGCGTCAAGGCCGCACCACTTTTGTAATCGCCCACCGTCTTTCAACCATTCGATCGGCAGATCAAATTCTGGTGCTCGAAGGCGGAGAGGTTGTCGAGCGTGGAACACACGAGGAGCTGCTGGCGGCCGACGGACGCTACAAACAACTTTATGACCGGCAGTACAAGTTCGAACGGAACCAATTCATTAATCCCGGAGAAGATTTCACGCCCGAACCCGAGAAACCTGTTTCCGTGGCAACCGGTGGACAAAATGCAGGACTACCTAATCTGTAAGCAAGCTCAAAGCGCTAACAGGTTAGCGCACTCCAAAGGAGCATCATGAATCCCCAGACTTTTGCAAACCACACGCGCTGGCATCCGCCTTTTCATTTCTTCATCATGCCCGTGCTACTGATCAACTTCATTTGGTCGGTCGTCGATATGTTCTTAACGCGCAGTTGGACTTCAGGTCGTTGGGCGTTCGTGGCGCTCGCGTTACTGATGCTGGGATTATTCACTCGCGTCAACGCACTGCGAGCACAGGATCGAGTGATTCGACTCGAAGAGACGCTCCGTTCTCAGCGACTTCTGCCTGCAGCGCTCGCGCAAAAGGTCGCAGCGTTTCGGCGGGGACAATTGATTGCATTGCGATTCGCTCCCGACGAGGAATTCGCAGGATTGGTCGACGACGTGCTTTCAGGAAAGCTCAGCAAGCCGGTTGAAATAAAGAAAGCAATCAAGAACTGGCGCGCGGATTACTTTCGTCTTTGAGCCGAGTTTGAAGCTGCATTACTTTTCGGTTTGGTGAGATGGGAAAAGTCAGGATGGAGGTACACAATACGACCGGCGACGATAGTTGCGACCGCTGCTCCGGTCAGCGAGCGTCCGTTGAATGGCGTGTTGCGACTCTTTGACTTCGACGCTAAGACATCGAAAGTCCATTGAAACTGCGGGTCCAGCAGTGTTAAGTCGGCCCAGGCCCCACTCGCCAGAGTTCCGCGTTCCTTGAGCCCAAAGATGCGCGCGGGATTTGTCGAGCACAACTCAACCAGCCGCTCTAAAGTTATGATCCCTCGATGAACTAATTCGAAAGCAAGACCTACCGCTGTCTCAAGTCCTGTAATTCCAAATGGAGCTTGATCGAACTCCAGCGATTTTTCGTCGGCGTGGTGCGGCGCATGATCAGTCGCAATCGCGTCGATGGTGCCGTCACTCAATCCTTCGAGCAGCGCTTCGATGTGGTTCTGACTGCGCAGCGGCGGATTCATCTTCGTGTTGGTATCGTAGGTGTTCACTGCTTCATCGGTAAGTGTCCAATGGTGCGGCGCCACCTCGCACGAAATGGGCAAGCCCAATTGCTTCGCTCGCCTTACTGCCTCGAGAGTACCCTTGGTGGACACATGAGCAAGATGTACCTTTGCTCCGGTTAAGCTGGCGAGCGAGCAGTCACGCTCTGCATCTACCTCTTCAGCTGTCGCCGGCATACCTCTCAATCCGAGTAGTAGAGACCAGTGGCCTTCGTGCATGACTCCGCCTCCGGCCAGCGAGCGATCTTCACAGTGATCCACTACAGTCAGATCGAAGCCGCGCGCATACTCCATCGCTCGACGCATCATGCCGGCGCTGGGCACCGGGCGGCCATCGTCAGACACGGCGACGATACCGGCCCTTTTCATCTCGCCCATTTCAGCTAATTCGCGTCCTTCACTGCTCTTGGTGATTGAGCCGATCGGAAAGACATTAGCCATCGCGGAACGCTGGCCTTGCTCGATGATAAAGCGCGTGACCGCTGGGCTGTCGTTGATTGGATCAGTGTTTGGCATCGCACAGACACTCGTCCATCCGCCAGCCACAGCTGCGGCAGATCCGGTCGCAATTGTCTCCTTGTATTCCTGGCCAGGCTCGCGCAGATGCACGTGCATATCGATAAAACCCGGAGAGACGATTAGTCCGGTAGCATCCAGTACTTCGGCATCATGTGGAGCGGCTTCGGACCGATCTAGCAAACCAATGAAACGGCCGTCTTCAATAAGAAGATTTCTGCCGCCCGTGTTCACTCCCTGCGACGGGTCAATGACGTAGCCGTTGGCAATTATTAATTTCATGCGACTGTGATTACCTAGTGACCTTCCGATGGATGCTCTAATCCATCGTGAGAGCCGCCCGCGAGCAGATACAACACGGCCATGCGCACGGCGACACCATTCGCAACCTGATCAAGAATCAGAGACTGGCTGCCATCGGCGAGCTCTGATGAGATCTCGATGCCGCGATTGATGGGCCCCGGATGCATGACGATAGCATCGGGAGCAGCATGTTGAAGATGATCGGCGTTTAAGCCGTAATGGACCGCGTATTCTCGCAATGACGGGAAGAAAGCTGCGTCCTGGCGCTCGCGTTGGATTCGCAAAATGATCACCACATCTGCACCCTCGACGGCATCGTTCACGTTGGACTCGATGCGTACGCCTTCGTTGACGAAGTCGGCAAATTCTCCCGGTATCATCGTTCCCGGACCGGCGATTGCGACGCTGGCGCCTAACTTCGTGAGCAGATGGATATTCGACCGCGCGACTCGTGAATGAAGCACGTCTCCGATAATCGCTACGTTGAGTCCGGCAATGCGACCCTTTCTTTCACGAATGGTGAGAGCGTCCAGTAAGGCTTGGGTGGGGTGCTCGTGCGAGCCGTCACCGGCGTTCACTATCGAAGCGCTGCAGATTTTTGCCAGATGATAAGGAGCTCCGGACATTGAATGGCGCAGCACGATGCAGTCCGGCGACATCGCCTCGAGATTGCGAGCTGTGTCAACCAGCGTCTCTCCCTTGCTCACGCTTGAGGTTGAAACACTGATGTTGATCGCATCCGCTGAAAGGCGCTTCGCTGCAATTTCAAATGATGTTCGCGTGCGAGTCGAAGGCTCGAAAAAAAGATTGATTATAGTGCGGCCGCGCAAGGCTGGAACTTTTTTGATCTCGCGTTTGGAAACGTCTCGAAAAGTCTCCGCGGTATCAAGCAGATGAGTGATCTCGCCCGCCGTCAGCTCTCGTATGCCCAGAAGATGACGATGATTAAAGAATTCCATGTATTAAATCGGTCTTGGTTCTTGGTTCTTGAGCGCAAATCGAGGCAGAAGTACAAATAAGCAGCTTGCGGTCGTGGAATAACAAAGTCTCCCCACACTCAACTGCAAAGAACTAAGGACTAAGAACCAAAAACGTTCTTCTAAACAAAAAAAGCGGCCACTGGGGCCGCTTAGGAAACCGCTTCTGCCGCGGCCGCTGGGCGCTCAACAATCAAGACACCCTCTTCCTCATCAAACTCGTCCAGCATAACTTTGATGATTTCACTTCTTTTCGTGGGCACCAGCTTGCCAACGTAATCCGCTTGAATGGGGAGCTCGCGGTGCTCTTTGCCGCGATCGATCAAGACAGCAAGTTGTACGCGCCGTGGCCGGCCAAAATCGATCAGCTGATCGAGTGCGGCTCGAATGGTGCGGCCTGTGTAAAGAACATCGTCAATCAAAACGATGTTGCGACCTTCGATATCGTCGAGCTCGGTTCGATTCACAATCGGTTTCGCGCCCACAGTTGATAGGTCGTCTCGATAAAGCGTGATATCGACAATACCAACCGGGGGTCTAGTGCCTTCGAGATCGGCGATCTTGTCCGCCATCCGCTCCGCTAACGGCACGCCGCGACGCCGGATGCCGACCAGGTAAAGATCATTGGTACCGTGATTCTCTTCGACAATTTCCGAGGCCAGGCGTGCAAGCGCGCGATTGATGCGCGCGCCATCCATGATGCGAGCTCTCTCTGTGAATTCCATCGCCGCGGATAGTAGCAAGAAGCTCCGCCGAGTGACAAGTTGACCGGTAGATCTTTGGTGTTTGATCTTTGATCTTTGTGAGTGGCGCTGATAGTCTCGCTGTGCTTGAGCAACCACGCTGAAGAACTAAGCACGAAAACTGAAGAAAAGAACTCCCTCTATCGGTCGATTCTGCGCCCGATCTTGTTTAGCCTTTCGCCAGAAACTGCCCATGAGCTAGCGCTGCACACGCTTCCCTTTCTCATGAAAACCGGTCTACTTCGCGGGAGCATTATGAAGGATTCCGAAGGTGAGCCTTTCGGAAAACTCGATCGATTCGGATTGTCGTTCTCGAATCCGGCCGGGCTCGCAGCAGGGTTTGATAAGAACGGCATCGCTTTGGAAGCTCTCGCCGCCTTAGGTTTTGGCCACGTCGAAGCTGGAACCGTAACGTATCAATCACAACCCGGAAATCCCCGGCCTCGATTGTTCCGGCTGCCGCTCGACAAGGCTTTGATTAATCGGGCCGGCTTTAACAACGACGGCGCGGCGGCATTCTTCGAACGAGTAAAGAAATCCAAGCCACGCTGCATACTTGGAGTCAGCATCGGTAAAAGTCGCTCTGCGGCGGATGAGGAAGCCGTCGCTGATTACGTGAAATGTTTCGAAACTGTCTATTCCATTGCTGATTACATTGCCGTTAATGTTAGCTCGCCAAACACGCCGGGTTTGCGAGACTTGCAGAAGGCTGAAATCCTTAGAGGCTTGCTTGAGGCTCTGCAATCCTCAAATCGAGCTCTGACCGCTGTGAATAAACGGGCAAGAGTGCTGCCTTTACTGGTCAAACTAGCTCCAGATCTTGGACCAGCCGAATTGGAGTTGATCGTTGACGTTGCCAAAGGCTGTGATGTGGACGGCTTGATTGCGACCAACACAACGATTTCTCGAGACGGCCTTCGCACCCTGACTTCGGAAGTTGAGGCTTGCGGAGCTGGTGGTTTGAGTGGCGCTCCCTTGAAGAAGCGCTCGACACAAATCATCGCGAGCTTGTATCGTCAGTCCGCGGGAGCTTTAAAGATAATCGGAGTGGGCGGCATCTTTTCAGCTGCGGACGCCTGGGAAAAAATCTGCGCCGGCGCCAGTCTGGTGCAGCTCTACACGGGATTTATTTATCAAGGACCTCGCATCGCTCAGGACATTAATCGCGGGCTTCTCGAGCTGATGAAGCGCGAAGGACTGAACTCTTTGGACGAAGCTGTCGGCAGTCGCGCTGGTGAGTATTTGTAGGGATGCGGAATAGCGCGTCCGCCAACGCGGAAACATCAGAACCAAATTTGGCGAAACAGATATTACCCAAACCTCTATGCCAGGTATCTCAAAGAACAAATTAATCGTCGCACTAGATGTCGACAGCGCGGCCGGCGCTCGCGAGCTAGTAGCTTCACTTCGTGACGTTGTCGGGATGTTTAAGATCGGCATGCAGCTTTTCACTAAGGCCGGACCAGCGCTCGTCCGCGAAATCATCGACGGTGGTAGCCAGGTGTTCCTTGACCTGAAATATCACGACATCCCCAACACCGTGGCGGCAGCCGGTGTCGAAGCCGGAAGACTTGGCGTATCGATATTCAACGTTCATGCAGCCGGCGGCAGCGAAATGATGAGCCGGACACTCGAGGCAGTAACCAACGCTTCTGAACGTGAAGGTTTCACTCGACCGAAGATTATCGGCGTGACCGTGCTGACGAGCGCGGATGCAGCGGTGCTATCGGAGATTGGGATGAGTCGCTCGCCTGCTGATCAGGTCATTAGGATGGCCCAACTCACAGCCAAAAGCGGACTTGATGGCGTGGTTGCCTCGCCGATGGAGGTGGTCGAGATTCGCCAGGCAGTGGCTAAAACAGACTTTCTAATCCTAACTCCAGGGGTCCGTTCCGCAACCAGCGATGCCAACGATCAAAGAAGAACCATGTCCCCGGGCGGTGCCGTGCGGGCTGGATCGGACTTCCTCGTAGTGGGCCGACCAATTATCGAAGCCCGGGATCCAAGCGCCGCAGCTCGAGCGGTTTTGGTTGAAATCGAAGCCGCCGCGGCCGGACAAAATGCTTAAGCCGAAAGTAAATAGGAACTCCGGGCCGAATCCAGCGTTTATGATTCCCCGGAGCAGTGTATTTGCTCTAACTTCGACTTAAACATTATTATGAAAAGGTGACCCCGGATTTGAAACGCTACGTATTGGCGATAGCCAGTTCTCTTATCATCCTCATCCTCGCGCCGACAGCTTTCGCTCAGCGCCGAGACTCTTCCGAAGTTCCCTTTTCTGAAGCTCCTTATTTCGTTGGCGAACGACTAACTTACAACGTCTCGTTTTCCAATTTCGTCAGCGCTGGACATGTTGAACTCTTCGTGGCTGCGCGTGGCACTTTTTACGAGCGTGAGGGCGTGGAATTGAGAGCTCACGTCGAGACCACCGGCGTGGTCTATGCAGCGCTTTACTCGCTTAACAATGACTACACGAGTTACGTCGATCCAACCAATGGCCAACCTTATCGCGCTCAGCAGGTAGTTCGTGAGGCTGCCAAGAGCTCCAATACTTCCAGTGATTTCAATCAACCCGCGGGCACCGCAGCGATTCCCGACAGACTAAAAGTGGGAGAGTCTCCGGGAACCTACGATTTTCTTTCGGCGCTGTATCGTATGCGCGCGCTGCCCTTAACTGAAGGGTCAACCTATTACTTAACTGCTCGCGGCGAAACAGAGGAGTATCGAGCTGAGATAAGAGTTAGGGGACGCGAGGCAATCAAAACGAACGTGGGCTCGTTCAACGCGATCGTTACTCAAGTCCGCATCACGAATAATTCAGAAGCGAACGATCGACACATTCAAATCTACTTCACTGAAGACCAGCGCCATGTCCCGGTCTTGCTCACGGCAAAACTAAAGGCGGGAGAAATTCGAGCTGAGCTTGCCGGCTCACAATTAATTCCAGGATTACCCTCCAAAGTTGCAACAAAGCCAGCTGAGACTCCGGCTACAAAACCGCCGTCACAACCAGTTTCGACATCGACCGGATCGAGTCCACCGCTGATGATGGGCCTTCCGTTCCGTGTAGGTGAACAACTTAACTATCAGGTGTTCCTGCCATCGGTTCAACAGGCAGTTGGTCAGGCTTCGTTTCAGGTGCGGCCTCGTTCAAAGTACTTCGACAAGGACGGGTTGTTGCTTTCGGTCACCGCTGAAACCACTAACGCTGCACAACGACTATTCGTTGCTAAAGACACGATTTTGTCATATGTCGATCCAACGACTTTACTTCCCTTTCGCACTGAACTGGAGCTCATTGAGGGGCGCAGAAAAAGCAGCGAGAAGTTGACGATCAATCAGGATTACGGGACGGCTACAAATGCCCAAGGCAAGCGTATTGAGATGCCCGTGGGAACGCACGACTATCTTTCGATATTTTACTCAGTGCGTTCGATGAACTTAACCCCACCCAAACGCAATGCGGTTTCGCTGCTGGTAAATGGCAAGGCAAAGACCCTGGTAATTACGGCTCTGAAGCGCGAGACGATACAACTAGGAACACAAAACATTCCGGCAATTCAGGTTTCACTTACGACTGACGATCAGAATCCCGATAAGTTTGTGCTGCGAGCGTGGATAAGCGATGACGATCGCAGACTGCCTTTGCGCCTCACGGCTATGACTGACTTGGGCATGGTTCGCGCTGATCTCGTTATTCTCCCGCTGAACAGACAGTAATTGGATTTTGCGATCTCAGATCTCAGATCCCAGATCCCAGATCTCAGATCTCAGATCCCAGATCTCAAACCTGGGGCGTTGAAATTGAAATCTATTTTCAACTCGGGTACAATGCCTCTCGTGCTGGCAGGCCCGTCGCGCAGCCAGCGAAAGAACATCGTCGCGGCAGCCCAATCGAAAGAGCGGCCTTACGACAAAGGACAAGCTCTCGTGAATTCATAAGAAGTTAGGCGCGAAAGTTAATGCTCAGTTCCTTCATCATCATCCTCCGCGAAGGCTTCGAGTCTTTCCTGCTCGTTGCAGTTATCCTTACCTATCTGCGCAAAACAGGTGTGCGCTGGTTAACCTCCGCAGTCTACCTCGCCGTCGCGCTGGGTCTCTCAGCGAGCGCGGGACTCGGCTATGTGCTTCGTTTCGGCGTGGAGGACTCAACTCTCGAGAGAGCCTTCGGACAGACTGTCGCCTCTTATGTCTCCAGCTTTCTTAACAACGAAGCCTTGCGCGAAGCCGTACTCGGAGTGATTGCCATCATTATGGTGGGAACGTTGGTTATCCATATGTGGCGCGTCGGGCCAAACCTCAGAGAGAAAATGCATAAGAGGCTGGGCGCAATGTCGACGCGAACATCACAGTTCGCGGCGGTGGCCGGCGTCTTTCTATTTACTTTTCTGATGATAACCAGGGAAGGCATGGAGACAGCGCTCATGCTGCTGCAGGTGCGCGATCCACAATTGATTTACGGAGCGTTACTAGGCTTACTGGCGGCGGGAGCACTGGCTTGGGGCTGGGCCCGTTACGGCCATCTGGTCAACGTTAAAAGATTTTTCCAGGTTACGGGAGTCTTTCTGCTGCTGTTCATGCTGCAAGTGGCGATTTACACTTTCCACGAATTTGCTGAAGCCGGATTGCTGCCGAACAGCGAGGTGCTGCACGCGGCGACTGAGAAGTTCTCGCCTGATGGCTTGTACGGAAAGTGGTTTTCAGTTGTGATGGTGGCGGTTTGCGCGATCTGGCTACTGATCGGATCGACGATTGATCGCGCGAAGACGCAACGAAACGGAGTCCGATTCGATCGAATGCAAGCCTAATTCGAGGTTAGCTCGGCAGTCTTCTCAGTAATATCCTTCTGCGCCCATTCATTATCACGGCTGGCCTCACCTGCCTTAACTCGCTTAGCCAACTTCATTTTCTGCACGAGATCCATATGCGTCGAGAAGTACTGAAGACTTTGCCCAACTATTTCCTGCAGTGAACCGAATCCTTTGTCAGTAATGAACTTGGCCAAGCCATCCTGCAATTCATCGATCATCTTCACGCCGTGCAGCATTACCCCAGTACAAATCTGAACGGTCGATGACCCCAGCAAGAAAAACTCGATTGCATCGTGAGCTGTTTCAATCCCACCGATTCCGCTGATAGATACGTCCTTCGGTAAGCCAAGCGCCAATTGGCTGACCATGCGGAGCGCGATGGGTTTTACTGCTTGAGAAGAATAGCCACCGGGAACCGTGTGCCCTTCTACTGTCGGCATCGGACGCAGCGTGTTCAGGTCAACACCTATCACCGATAGAATTGTGTTGATGGCCGAGATTCCATGGGCGCCGCCACGAACAGCAGCGAGAGCCGGCTCCCTGATGTTGGTGATGTTTGGAGTCATCTTGGCCCAGACTGGAATCTTCGCAACCTCAGTCACCCAGCGTGTGACTTCTTCAGTCAGATCCGGATGCTCGCCCATTTCCGATCCCATTTTCCGCTCGGTCATCCCGTGGGGACACGAAAAGTTAAGCTCGAGACCATCGACTCCAGTGTCCTGAACCAGTCGCGTCAATTCCTGCCAGCGCGACTTTTCATACTCCTCCATAATCGAAGCGATCAGGATGTGGTTCGGATAGTTCTGCTTGATTTGACGAAACTCATCGAGCCAGACATCGATAGGACGGTCAGAGATGAGTTCTATGTTTTCAAAACCGATCACTTCACCAGACACTCTCGAGCGCAGCTTGCCGTAGCGAGGAACAACATTGACTACTTTCGCCGATTCGAGTGACACAGTCTTAGCCACTGCCCCGCCCCAACCGGCGTCGTAAGACTTAGCAATTACGCGAGCATTGGTTCCCGGCGGGCCTGAACCCAACAAGAAAGGATTGGGAAACTTGATTCCGTTGACGGTGATTGAAAGGTCCATTGGCTCCCTCGAAAGATGTATGTGACACAGGGTCTCGACCGTGATAGCGGCAAGATGTCGACGTCACCTGCAATGATTAGTCTGCTACCAGAGCTTGATAGCTGTCAGGACGTCGATCACGAAAGAACTGCCACGTGTTGCGGACTTCGCGGATCAAATCCAGATCAAGATCAGCAACTATGAGCGCATCCTGATCGCGCGGGCCCTCGGCGATGAACTTGCCGCGCGGATCGCAGAAATAACTTTGACCATAAAACTCGCCGATGTCCCAGGGCTGCTCATGTCCGACACGATTGATTGCGCCGACAAAGTATCCGTTGGCGACGGCGTGTGCAGGCTGCTCCAGGCGCCACAAATACTCCGACAATCCCGCAACCGTCGCCGATGGATTGAAAATGATTTCAGCGCCATTCAAGCCAAGCGCGCGAGCACCTTCCGGAAAGTGACGGTCATAACAGATGTAAACGCCGATGCGGGCAAAGGCCGTGTCGAAGCACGGATAGCCAAGGTTGCCCGGGCGGAAATAGAATTTCTCCCAAAATCCGGGATTCACGTGGGGAATGTGGTTTTTGCGATACTTACCCAGGTACTTGCCATCGGCATCGATCACGGCGGCGGTGTTGTAGTAGATGCCGGTAATATCCTCCTCGTAAATCGGCACCACTATTACCATGCCATGTTCCTTGGCGACTTCCTGCATCAATTGTGTCGTCGGACCGTCCGGTATTTTCTCAACAGCTTCGTACCAGCGAGTCTGTTGCTCGGCACAAAAGTATGGTGTCGTAAAGACCTCCTGCATGCAAAGGATCTGCACACCCTGCTGGCCGGCTTGTTGAATTAGCTTCAGATGCTTCTCGATATTCAGGCGCTTAATCTCTTCGATCGGAAGATCGGTTGGCGCCGCGTTTGAACACTGAATCAATCCACCTTTAACTGTGCGTGGCATAGGACTCCTCTAATTTGGTTCTTCAATTCAGATCGCCAAAGCTGGCTGCGGTAAGAATCCCTTTTGAGGGACCGCAAAAGAAAACAAACGGCGAGAGATTGTAGCACTTTCCCGCCGTTTTCCACCTTCTCTCAATAATTTGATTCAGGCTGCCGGCTCTGGTAGTTCCGCCGAATCCGGCGGCGCCGCCTTCATCAACGCCCAATGGGTCAAGGCGGCAGCAGCGAACCCAACAAACCACGCATAGTCGTAGACTTTGCTCAACGACGGAACCACCAATCCAATCCAGGCGCATCCGCAACCAATCAAAGTGGCGATGACGGCGCGCCAATTCCAACCGCCGTTGTAAGTGTAGGCTCCCTGCTTGCGATACAGATCTCCAAGCGCAAGTCGCTTTTGTCGAACGAGCCAGTAGTCAGCGATCAGCACACCCGCGATTGACCCCAACCCACCCGAATAGCCTACCAGCCATGAAAATATGTAACCCGAAGGATCTGCGAGCAATCGCCACGGTCGCATCAGAATGCCGATAATCCCAGTGATGAGTCCGCCAGTACGAAACGAGATGAGCTTCGGGAACGCGTTAGCGAAGTCATTCGCAGGCGAGACGACGTTGGCGGCGATGTTCACGGCGAGTGTTGCGACCACTACCGTAAACATTGAGATCGCAATTACAACGACGCTCTGAAACTGTCCGACCAATTTCATCGGGTCCCAAAGCTCGTTGGCTTTCATGTGCGGATAGATGACGACCGCTGCTGAAGTGATCATTACACCCATTGCAGCGAACATTGTCATCGTCGTCGGCAAAGCCACGACCTGCCCCACAGCCTGGTCACGCTGACTTTTTCCGAAACGAGTAAAGTCAGGCATGTTCAGCGACAAGGTCGCCCAGAAGCCAACCATCGCAGTGAGTGATGGAATGAAGATCGACCAGAACTCTGAGACTGTTCGAAACTTACTTTCCTGAGTCAAAAGGTATCCGAGCCCATTCGCCTTCCAGATCGCCCAGCCGAGCAACAGCGCTGTCATGATCAGGACGAATGGAGCTGCCCAGTTTTCTACTTTCCTGAGCAAGTCCATTCCACGATAGATGATGAAAATGTTGATGCCCCAGAAGATCAGAAACGACAGCCAGGTTCCCGCAGTGTGATCTGCAATCTGCCAACCAAACGCTGCATTCCATCCGGGAATACGGCTCAACAAGAGATTCAATGCTTCGCCGCCAATCCAGGCTTGAATACCGAACCACCCACACGCAACGATAGCGCGCATGAGCGCAGGCAGGTTCGACCCGTAAGTGCCGTAAGCCGCGCGAGCGAATACTGGGAAAGGAATCCCATACTTGGTGCCCGGATGCGAGTTCAGGAGAATCGGAATCAACACAATTGTGTTGCCCAGCAGAATCGTAATTAGCGCTTGCCACCAGTTCATCCCAGCGCTGATCAATCCTGAGGACAACATGTAAGTCGGGATACAGTGCGCCATGCTTATCCAAAGCGCGGCGTAGTTGTACGTCGTCCAGTTCCGATTCTCAATCGGAACGGGGGCGAGGTCTTCGTTGTAGAGCGGACTGCGACTAATTTCCGCAAGCGCCTCAGCTTTCAGTTCGACCCTGCCGTCGGGATATTGAGTTGTTTCTGCTGGCATCGTTTCTATCTTGATTTAGTTAAGTCTGAATTTAACTGTCACCTGGGCTGACACCGAGATAATCCCAGGCGCAATTGTACTCATTCCGTCAGAGACAGAGTCACCGTCGGCAGTCATAGAATTCTGGGTGATGTTGCTGTTGCTATAGAGTCTCTGGTTCTCTTCAGTAATCGAGTAAGCCGGACCAATTGATTGGCCAATCTCCGTCGCCAGCAGCGTGGCCTTCTCACGTGCAGCTCTCATCGCCATGGCTCGGGCCTTGTCCTTGTGCTGGCGAATATTTGAAGCCTGAAACTGGAAGTTAGTAACTCTGGTAACTCCTGCCTTAAGAACATCTGATAGGAAGCCGTCAAATCGCGAAATGTCTCGCAAGCGGACGGCGATTGTTTTGAAGATCTCATAGCCTATGAATTCTTGTTTTACGATACGGCGCTGGTCGTAAGGTAAGTCGTCCGTGTTGAATTTGGGCTTTACACTAATTTGGCTTGTTTGCACATCCTCGTCTTTGATCTGGTTAGTCTTGGCAATTGCAAGGACGGCTCTAACGGCGGCGTCGGTTTTGGCCTTGGCCACAAGCATGTCCTTATTGACGGCTTCCACTATCATCGAGAAAACTACTTCATCGGGTGTGACGCGTACGTCAGCTTGACCGCTGACCGTGATCAACGGTGGATCGACGGTGTTCTGAGCAAACACGTGCAGCGACAAAACCAATGTAAGCCCAAACAGAAATGTAAGCCTTTTCATAACCAACCCTCCTTTTCGTAGCTATCGTCGTTGTGCCTGTTCCATGAACTTACCAACATCAGCAGTCATTTTGGTCAGCGACTTTTCGTCGATGTACATCATGTGACCTGCTTCGTAATAGCCCGTGGAAATATTCTTTAACAATGAAGGATCAAGGCTGATGTGGTGCAGCGTGTAATGCGCGGCAAAGTAAGGCGTAGCCATATCGTAGTAACCCATGGCAACGAAAACTTTCAGGTACGGATTCTTTGCCAAAGCATTACGCAAGGCAGTGCTGGTGTCTACATAGTTGTTGTTAGTGTTCCAATTCCACGGCGAGGTTATGCCGCCACCGAGGATGTAGTATTCGAGATCGCTCTTATAGCCCAACTCTGTCCTCACGTAGTTATTGAAGGTAGAGGTGTAAGGCGGGCGAATTGCAGCTTCGCTCGCGTCAAAGTCCGGACTGTCAGTGGCCAGGTTGGTGTCATAACCCTTGAACCTGGCATCGAGCCTCCCGATTGACCTTTTCTCGCCGCGAAGAAGTTCTTTTCGAAACAGATTGAGCGAGACGCGCAGGTTCGCATTATCGATGAAGCTGGAACTCAGCCCGGTGTAACGCGCCAGCTTGTTGACAATGTCCTGACGCTCCGAACTTGAAAGCAAATCGCCTTTTGCCAGGGCTTGAGAATATTCACCCGCGGCCCACTGTTCGACTTCAGCGACGATCTGCTGGACCGGCCGTGACTGCAAATCCGGAGAAAGTTTCTTGTGATACCACGCAGTCGCCGCGTACGAAGGCAGGAACAACTGGTAAGCCAAATCATTTCCTGAAGCGAAGCTAGTCGTCTCAAAGTTCATGATTGTTGAAATCAGAACGATGCCATTAAAAGCAATGCCGCGGTCTATCAGGTATCCCGACAGCGCCGACGCGCGCGTGGTTCCGTAACTCTCACCCGACAGAAACAGGGGCGACGTCCAGCGCTCGTAACGCGACAGATAAAGGCGGATAAACTCGCCGACTGATTCGATGTCGCCATTCAGGCTAAAGAACTTTTGTTCGAGGTCGGGCCGTACCGCGCGGCTGTAGCCGGTGCCAACCGGATCGATGAATACAAGGTCGCTTTGGGAGAGCCAGGTGTATTCGTTATCAACGAGGTCGAAAGGCGGCGAAGGCATCGTGCCATCCGAATTCATGCGCACGCGCTTGGGGCCAATGGCTCCGAGATGAAGCCACACGGAGGCTGAGCCCGGACCACCATTGAAGGCAAACGTCAACGGGCGCTGGACTCGCGATGGATTGTCGAGCGTGTAAGCCATAAAAAACATGCGCGCTTCCGTCTCGCCGTCACGATTCTTTATCGGCATCATTCCCACTGTCGCCGTGTAGCGCAGCGTTTTGCCGCCAACTTTAATCTCGTGCCGGGTCACGATTGGAGGTTCTTCTGCCGGTGTCGACGCCGGCTCAGCGCCACCACGACGTGCTTGACCGCCGGGCGATGCTGCAGGTGACGCAGTTGGCGACGCTGAAGCCTGCGGCGTCGGGGTCGCTTGCGGAGTCGCATTCTGCCCCTGACGTCTGGATTGATTCTGTTCCTGACCTGGAGTCAGAAGTGCTGCGAAAAGCAGTACGGCTGCTAACATTTGGGGATTCTCCGTTTGGAAGTCGAAAGGCGCGAGACAGCGCGAATATTAAGCGAAGTGCGAAGAGTGAACAAGGAAGAAAACTCCGGAGCAGCGCTCCGTTAGTGTATTGCTGTCTTGTTTCAAAACCCAGCCACAGATTACGCAGATGCCACAGAGGTTACTTGAATCAAGTTATGTTGACCCCTATTTATCTTACTGAATCAGTGTAATCTGCGTAATCTGTGGCTAAGTTTGTTCTGATGGCGCCGACGCACACTAACTACGCACCACCAACTGCGGAGTCACTGGTCAATACAATCAGAATGCCCGTCTTTGCCGCAGGTGAAGAGCTTGGGCACGCTGGCGGAAGTCAGATCACGGGTGTTAACCCAAACTTTGGTGGCTCCATATTTAGAAGCAGTCCAACCCAGTCGAGCCTTCTCTCGCCACGTCCCCTCGAGCGCAGCCTCCTCGCCGGAGCCGAACAAGTGGTGAGATTCATGTAAGAGAATCGCGGCGCGCTCAGTGTCATCCACGGCGCTGTCGAAGAACTCGGGATAGAGCGTCACTACTTCGAATGGAAAATTGGTGGCGGCGTACGCTGCGTGGTGCCCAACATAACCATTCCACCAGTTGTCGGTCGCTCGAAATCGAACCAGGTACTTCAACACGAACGCTTGCCGAGTGAACCCGCGCTGTTCGAGAACGCTAATGGCCGACTTCACAGTCTGGCGCTGGTCGTAAGGCAAATCTTCAGACGTCAAGAGCAGAGACATGTAAGCAGCAAAAAGGAGGATCAGAGTTGTGCCGAGAATCCAGCCAACCCTGATTGCTGCCTTTCTTTTTTTGACGGGTACTTCAGGTGTTTCAGATGTGGGCTCAAAAACCGTGACGTCAACGTCTGTCAGCGAGATCTTGCAGCGCCGGCAATTCTCCTCAGTGGACGGATTGACCAATCCGCATTGGGGACATTTCTTTCTGTTCATGAGCCGGCTGCCATCGAGACGAAGCTAAATTGCGACGCACGTCCCTCGTTTGATGAACTGCCCGTCGCCAGCCTTACCCTTGAACTCGCCTTGATCGATTACCACTTTGCCGCGCGACAGAACGGTTTCAACAACGCCGCGAATGGTACGACCTTCATAGGCGCTATAGTCGACATTCATGTGGTGGGTTTGCGCGCTGATTGTTTGGTTTCGGTTCGGGTCAAAGATCACGATGTCGGCATCGGAGCCAATCGCGATAGTTCCTTTTTTCGGAAACATCCCGAACATCTTCGCTGCAGCTGTTGAAGTCAACTCGACAAATCGATTGAGCGAAATGCGATTCTCGACAACGCCTGTGTAAATCAAAGGCACTCGATGCTCTACTCCGGGAGCTCCATTCGGAATTTTTGTAAAATCTGAGCGACCGAGCTCCTTCTGTTCTTTCATGCAGAAGGGACAGTGGTCGGTTGAAATGACCTGCAGATCGTCCATCTTCAGTCCCTTCCACAGCTCGGCCTGATTCGCTTTTTCCCGCAGCGGTGGAGTCATCACGTATTTCGCGCCTTCAAAATCGTCGCCGTAATCATCGATCGAAAGGAACAAATACTGAGGACAAGTCTCGGCAAAGGCGGGGATGCCGCGGTCACGGGCCTGTCGCACCTGGTTGAGCGCGTCAGCGCACGACAGGTGAACAATGTAAACGGGAGACTCTGCCATTTCGGCAATCGCAATCGCGCGATGTACGCCTTCTGCTTCTGCGAGTGTTGGTCGGGTTAGGGCGTGATACTTTGGCGCCGTGTGGCCTTTCGCCAGGGCGTGCTTAATGATCTCGTTGATGACGATTCCATTCTCGGCGTGCATACAGATTAGTCCGCCACGCTCACCGGCAGCGGTCATCGCTCGAAAAATGGTCGCATCGTCAGCGAGAAAGACTCCGGGGTAAGCCATGAACAGTTTGAAGCTGCTTACGCCCTCGTCAATGATCGTATGCATCTCTTCGATTTGGTGATCTTCAAAGTCGGTGGTGATTAGGTGAAAGCCGTAATCAATGGCGCACTTCCCTTCCGCTTTCTGATGCCACTTGTCGAGCCCGGAGATCAGGGATTCGCCTTTGGTCTGAACAGCGAAGTCAATGATCGTAGTTGTACCGCCATGCGCTGCGGCAATCGTTCCGGTGCGAAAGTCGTCGGATGACTCAGTCCCTCCGAACGGCAATTCCATGTGTGTGTGCGGGTCTATGCCGCCGGGGATGACTAGCTTGCCATTGGCGTCGATGGTCAGATCGGCTTCGATGTCGAGTTTGGCTCCGATCAACGATACGACTTCGCCATCGATCAACAAGTCAGCTTTGTAATCGTCAACCGCAGTAATGATGCGCCCATTCTTGATTAAGGTTTTCATAGTGGTTTCCCGTACCGCTTCTGACTTGCCTGTCCTGGGAAGGAGTTTACAAAAACACTTGAGCTTCGCGAAACAAATACGCGAAGCAGTTGTCTTTGCTCCGCTAGGAGCAAAATGTTTATAGCAACCAATCTACCTATGTCAACGAAGCTCCGCTAGGAGCGTAACATCAGTAGCACAGCGCAGTTCTACTCCAGAAATTCAAACACGTATTTCTCTTCAAACGCGATATCAAATTTCTGAGCAGCGTCAGATACTCTCTTCGAAATGAACTCGTTTGATGGTGACGCTCCTGGTTTTGTATGTAACGAATAATTGTATCGAGCTGAGAGTGACCGTAAGAAAAGGCTCCGTAGCCTTCCTGCCAATTAAACCTTCCTGGGACCAATTTCTTCTTGTTAATGAAATTGCTTGAATCAGCTTTCACCTCTTGGATCAGGTCCGCCAACGCCATCGCAGGCCGAAGTCCAATAAGCATATGAAGGTGATCTTCCACGCCGTTTATTGCAATCAGTTTCTGACCCTGATTTCGAACGATCCCGGTTATGTATTTGTAAAGATCCTCCTTAAAGTCCGCTGTAATCAAAGATTGGCGATTGCTGACCGCGAAAACTGTTTGAATGTAGATCTGTGAATACGTGTTAGCCATAGCCGTCCACCTTTCGCTCCTACGGAGCTAACAAATAGTTGAGTAACGGTGGTGGCTATAAACATTTCGCTCCTCTGGAGCGATGAGCAGACTTTTGCGAAAGAAGAAAGCTTTACCCCTCGAGTTCTCGGTCTTAGTAGGTGCGTCCGGAAAGGCGGAGCCTTTCCGCACATCAGGCGGCACAGCCGTATCGAGCGGCAGAGCTGTATGGCAGCGAAGCCGTATGGCGGCGAGCCCAGCCTCGGTCGACGGGCTTTCCTTTCTACTCTTTGAATTTGAACGAGCTGAGAACGCCGGGCAGGTCGCCTTTTTCACCGACCTCCTCGACGCCGTGAACGTCGGGGCTCGCGGAGGTCGCCAGCATCACCAGAGCTGCACCCTTACGATCAGTATCACCAGCGAGCAGAATGGCACGACCCCATATCTCGATCGGCTTATTTGCGCCGGTGGTGGTGTGGCTCGTAAATCGAAACTCGTAGCCTTCGTACTCGCCGACCTTGGTCTCACCTTCCGAGACTTTCTGATATTCGGGGAAGTTTGATTTGAACTGGTCGCTGAGCTGAGCAGCGAGCTGCGGCATTAACTGTTTTTGACCGGTGAAGTAACCAACCGCAAAGTTCTCCAGCGTGATTTCTTCATCCGTGTTGTGCTCAACCTTAACAAAATTCGGAGAATCGCCAGTGCCGGCCTTGTCATCTCTCTTCCACGAGCTCGGATAATCAAACGTGAACCCCACGTAATTGGAGGCGAGTTTGCCGGAGAACCGTGATTTGACATTGGTGTACGTCTGAGTGTTGGTGCTGGTGGTGACGCTACTGTTAGATCCCGTTGTCTTGACGTTTGAATTCTTGTTGCTGGAGTACTCGCTACCGAAAGCTAATACGAGGAATACGCCCAGGCCCGCGAGTGATAGTAAAGTCCGACCGACTTGTCCGTTCATTTAAGCTCCTTTTTGGATCTGCTCCGGATACGAAATAAAATGCCAGTACAGCTGCGGCGATGTAAAAAAGAAAATCTATCCAGTCAAACGTCCCGGGAACGAGACGGATGAGTTGGCCCAGTTCACTGCCTGCGCCTAGCACCAGGCTGAGCGACAGAAAGATAGTACTGAGTACTGAACGTCTGGTTTGAGACCAGATACGAACAAAGAATGCGGTGAGCGAATAGACCCAAAGTCCATCGGGTAGTGAGTAGACGATAAAGCGCGGCAGATGAGGCTCGACACCGCTGGATAACTCTGTGAGCTTACCCACCACAGGCTCGAGACCCAATGCCTCGAACCATCGGAACATAAGCAGATCAGGCCCTCGCCAGCACACGTACATAAGCCCACCAACGAGTAGCGGTAAAAGCACATGCAAACTTAGGAATGCGCGTCTCTTGTGCATTAGTTCAGATGCAAGTCTTTAGGCTGCCTGATAGGCAGCGAATCCTTTGTCCAATGCCTGGATCAATTCGTCAACATGATCCTTCGTTGAGTTGAGCATCATGCCGGTGCGGATGACGTTGCCGTACAATCCGCCCTTACCGATTAGCACTCGCTGGCGCTTTGTCTCCTCAAAAACAAAAGCGACTGCTTGCGGAGCAGGTTCTTTGGTCCCACGGTCCTTCACCAACTCGAGGCCCTGCATCAAGCCCAGTCCGCGTACATCTCCAATCACCGGATACTTTTCTTTCAAGCCCTCGAGCCCTTGGCGCAGATATGCTCCTACCTCTTGCGAGTTCCTTCTCAGATCTTCTTCTTCGATGACTTTGATCACGGCGAGCGCCGCAGTCATTGCCACAGGATTGCCGCCAAAGGTCGAGAAAGTCAGGCCCGGATACTTGTTCGCGACCTCTTCCGTAGCGACCGTGATACCGACAGGCATTCCGTTGCCGAGGCCCTTCGCTGAAGTAATGATATCGGGCTGCACATCCCAGTGTTCAATCCCAAACCATTTCTCGCCGGTTCGGCCCCAGGCAGTTTGCACTTCATCGGCGATGAATAAACCGCCATGCTTGCGCGCGATCTCAACGGCTCGTTCAAAATAACCGGGCGGCGGTACGATAAATCCACCCACGCCGAGAATTGGCTCAGCCATGAAAGCAGCTATCTCACCCGTCGTCGTGGTTTGAATCAATTCTTCAATATCGTTAGCACAAGCAAGCCCACACTCGGGGTATGTAAGTTTGAACGGACACCGATAGCAGTAAGGCGCGCGCGCGTGGACGAAACCTGCGACCTGAGGTGGCAGCGGCCGCCACGGAGCGTGGCCCATGGCTGACAATGCTGTAGCTGAGCGGCCACTGTAACTGTGACGAAGCACCACGATCTCATGACGACCTGTTGCTAACTTCGCGGCGTGGACAGCCGTATCGTCGGCTTCGGTCCCACTGTTCGTGAAGAAAGATTTCTTAAGAGGCCCCGGCGTGATTTGATAGAGCTTTTCTGCTAAGTCCGACTGCGGTTTGTTGGCGTAAAGAGTCGATGTGTGGGTCAGCGTCTTGACCTGATTGATGATGGCTTCAGTAACTTTCGGATTCGCATGACCTACACAAACCGTCAACACTCCACCGAAACAGTCGAGATACTTAGTATCCTGATCGTCCCAAACGTGAGCTCCTTCACCACGCACCAACGCTATCGGTTCCTGGTAGTAAGTCGCTACCGCCGGAAACAAAAACTCTTTGTGTTTGCGAATAATTTCTGATGAAGCAGCTTTTGGTTCTACTGTGCTCATGGTTCTTCGGTCTCCGCTGACAAAATCAGTTAGGCCTTCATCGGCGAGACGCCGATGCCACTCAAACACTCAATTTGTAGCCTTCGCTTTGTAGGCCTTGCTGTCATTCTTCAGCCGGTAAAAAATTATGTAGACAAGCCACGCGAAGGACGCAATCATCGCAACAAAGGCAAGTGGCCCACCTAACGTCCGATTCACCCAGCGGGAGTTAATAGCACCCAGTATCAACGGCAACACTCCGATGACGGCGAGCAAATACGTCCGCATCACACGATCAATTGCCAGCGGCGTCTTCCCCAGAATGCTGAACTTTGAGGTCTCGCCTCCGTGACTGTATTCCTGACTTGTCGGCTCAATCACATAACCTGACAAGGGCAGGAGCGGAAGTCCAAAGACTGTGACCCAACGAGTCGCAGCGTAACTGCCATCGGCAAGCGCGCGGTAATCAAGCAGGGTAGTGCCACAGCCATTAATCGAGTAGAAGGTTTTGCGCGGCGTCGTCAGCTCGCGCATTTTTGCGGTCGTCTTCTTTATCTCGTTGATGCTGTACTCAAGCTTCGCCGTCGCCAGCGAGCCTCCGCAGTTTGTGCAATCGGATCCTTCAGTGCTGTTGGTCGCCTGACAGGAGGGACAAGATATCGTTGCCATATTCATTAAAGGGGATTTGATTTGATTCCAGGTCTGACAACAGATCGCGTAGGTTCTCTAATAGCTCATCCTTTGAGTAAGCCTGTGTTTGATAGTCTGGGTAATCGTTAAGGTAACCTATCAAGAACTGGGCGTCCTGCCAGAATGTGTACTTTATCCTTCTCATAAAAATCCTTTCTCAATCAATAGAGATTTCCTTCGCGCTTGCGGCCGGTGTAGTCGACGTAGACAACTTTAAGGTCAGTATAAAAGTCGAGTGCGGTGGAGCCCTGCTCGCGATCGCCGATTCCCGTGCCTTTGATTCCGCCGAACGGAATGTGAGCTTCACCACCAGTCGTAGGCGAATTGATGTGCGTCATGCCGGTTTCGATCTCATCGACAAACCGAAAAACTCGGACGCTATCATTGGTGAAGATCGAAGAAGACAAACCGTACTCGCAATCGTTCGCGACCTGCAAAGCTTCGTCAAAATCTTTCACGCGCAGGACTGATAAGACTGGGCCAAAAATCTCTTCGCGAGCGATCCGCATGTCCGGAGTTACATGATCAAAGACGGTTGGATTAACAAAGTAACCTTTGTCCAAACCTTCGCCTGTGGCGCGGGAGCCGCCGCAAACCAGCTTCGCGCCGTCATCACGCCCGATGTCGATGTAACTCAACACAGTCTTGAACTGACTTTCGTCGACTGACGGCCCCATCTCCGTGGCGGGATCGCTGCCATCACCGATCTTCATCGAGCTGGCTCGAGCGGCAAGACGCTCGACAAACTCATCTGCAACGTCGTTGACTACGACGGCGCGGCTGGTTGCCGTACAGCGTTGACCCGAAGAGCCAAAGGCCCCTTGCGCAGTTGACTCGACTGCCAAGTCCATATCAGCATCTTCCATAACGACTACTGGATTCTTTCCACCCATCTCGCACTGAACCTTGGCGCCGCGTCGCGATGCTTCCTCGTACAAACGGATACCCACCTGGTTCGATCCAGTGAACGAGATTGCCTTAACTGCCGGATGATTAATGATCGCGTCACCAGCCTCGGAGCCCGAGCCAATAATGAGATTCAAAACGCCGGGTGGAATACCTGCTTCTTCGAACAGCTCGACGATTCTTATCCCCGAAGCTGGTGTCAACGTAGCTGGTTTGAATACGACAGTGTTTCCTGCAACCAGCGCCGGCGCTACCTTCCAAACTGGAATAGCCACCGGAAAATTCCATGGTGTCACGCAAGCAACGACGCCCAGCGGCTGTTTGATTGTGTAGGCAAAGTTTGCGGGCAGCTCTGATTGAATTGTTTCGCCATTCATACGTCGAGATTCACCCGCGCAAAAATCCGCGACGTTGATCGAGCGCTGCAGCTCGCCTCGAGACTCAGAAATCGTCTTCCCTTCTTCGCGCGTCAGGATCTGCGCTAATTCTTCCTTGTGCTCCTCCATCAGTCGAGCAGCCCGGGCCACGATCTTTCCTCGCGCGGGAGCAGGCGTGGAGCGCCAGCCTCGAAACGCGTCCGCGGCGGCGTTGACTGCCTGGGTTGCTTCCTCACGCGTGGCTTGCCTGACGCTGCCAATAATGTCGTCAGTATTCGCAGGATTTATGTTCTCGACGATTTTTGCAGAACTTGATTCCAGCCATTTTCCACCGATGAAGTTGCGATAAGTATCCATAGATTTTTGAATTGTTGTAGAAGACGATTTTAGAACCTGAATGTCGAGCAATATACCACAACGAGCCCGCGGGCGGGGACGCCCGTGCCACACTCAAGCTTGGCGGACGTCAGCACTTGCCACCGAACTATTAGATAGTTCAAAGTTACCCAACAAATCATGAAGGAAGAATTCAAAGATCAAGATAACGGGGCTGAAAATCTGCCCGCCCTGCTGCAACAGCGCGTGAAGACCAGCCCTGACAAAAACTTTCTTTCTTCCGAAGATGATGGCAGACATTTCACTTACGCGGAATTCGCTCAAGCAGTTAATCGAACCGCCGCATTGCTGGCTTCGCTGGGCGTCGGCAAGGGCGATGTGGTGAGTCTGCTCATGCCGAACTGCGCGGAGTACATCATCGCTTATTTTGCCTGCTGGAAACTCGGAGCGCTGGCGGGTCCGGTAAATTCGCTACTCAAGGCCCAGGAGATCTCCTACGTCGTTTCGAATTCAGAAGCTAAAGTTCTGCTCATTCATCCTGAATCTGAAACCACGATTGAAAGTATTCGCGAGGAACTACCGAAGCTTCAGTCCGTAATCGTATTTGATGACGTAGCCGCGGCCACTAAAGATTTTGAGAACGCCGTCGTGGATTCTCCCAAACTCACGAAGGACGACGAAGCCATCATCATCTACACCTCGGGAACGACGGGAAAGCCCAAAGGATGTTTGCTGAGTCACGGAAACCTGATTGCCAATGCGAGGCAGATTAGCCAGTGGCTTGGATTCACCGAAAAAGATCGTCTGTTGACGATGATGCCGTTGTTTCATATGAACGCAGTTTCGGTTACCACCATGTCAGCCCTGTACGCAGGCGGCTCGACAGTGATTAGTCCAAAATTTTCTGCTTCTCGTTTTTGGAAGATTATTTCCGATTATGAGATCACGTCTTTCGGTTCCGTGGCGACGATGCTTTCAATGCTGCTAACTACCTATCCCGATGGTGTTCCTGATGGTTTGAAAACTGAGCAGCTTAGATTTGCCATGTGTGGCTCGGCCCCGGTGCCGGCCGAAACACTCAAGCGCTTCGAGGAGACGTTCAATTGTCTGGTGATCGAGGGCTATGGGTTGTCAGAATCTACGTGTCGCTCAACCTTCAATCCTCCCGATAAGCGACGCCGTGCAGGCTCATGCGGACTTCCGATCGGAAATGAAATGAAAGTCGTCGACGACAACGACAACGATGTGCCCGATGGGAGCCTCGGTGAAATCGTCTTGCGAGGCGAGAATATTCTCAAAGGTTACTACAAGAATCCTTCAGCAAACGAGACCGCATTTCGAAGCGGCTGGTTCCACACCGGAGACATCGGCTATCGAGATCCCGAAGGCTTTTTCTATATCGTCGATCGCAAGAGCGACATGATCATTCGCGGTGGCGAGAATATCTATCCCCGGGAGATTGACGAAGTTCTTTATGCTCATCCCGCCGTCGCCGCAGCAGCCACGATTGGCGTGCCTGACCAGCTTTATGGAGAAGAAGTCGCGGCATTTGTCGTCGCGAAAGAAGGATCAAACGTTACTGAGGAAGACCTAATTGGTTTCTGTCGCGAACATCTAGCGGACTACAAATGCCCCAAGTCCATACATCTCGTCTCGGATATACCAAAAGGCCCGACGGGTAAGCTGCTCAAACGCGAACTGGCCCAACGATTTTCTTCACAGACAACTTGAACTGTAATCCGCAGCGATCTTCCTCTTTTTAGTCAAGAGATATGAGTAGGGGTACGTTTTGAGTTAGTCCATCTCATTCTCACCCGGTTTCAACCGGGTGACCACGGTTTACCTTTTGTTCGGCTAACCTGAAACCGTTGAAACGGTTTACGCTACTCATGGCAGTCTTTTACCACCGGGCTGAAGCCACGGTGTGAATGAGAGTAAAGACCGAAAATGTACCTCTACCGAGATCTGAGCTATCTTGACTTCGATTACCGGAGTCTATAGAGTACGGCGCCTTGCAATTAGGTTTTGCACGCCTCGGGACGGGTGCGGACGCCCGGACGGTTTCGTGCGGTGTTTATGCAATGCGCGGAGCACGTTTGATTTGCCTAGGGCTCGGCTCAAAAAACACGCACCACAGCGCGTTAGCTCGCCTCCCACAACGATGAAGGAGTGTGTTCATCTAACGCAAGTACCAAGACTGAAGTACCCACTAAAGTCTAAACCTCGTTTCAAATTATCAAGGAGAAAAAGCAAAATGAATTCGAATCTTGCCCTCAGAGTGATGTTGAGCTTTCTACTATTGGCAGTCGTTGCCGGCTCCGCATTTGCCCAGGGGACCACAGTTTATGACAACATCCCGAACCCCCTTCCTCCCAACGTACCAAGTTTGGGTTTCCAAGCGACCCAGACCGCCGAGTTCGGCGACAATGTATTTTTGGCTGGCACCCAGCGGCGCGCCTACAGCGTAACCGTTACCATGAGCGACTGGGCGAAGCACAGCACCTATCCAACGATGAGCGCGGCTGGCTGGACTCACCCGATCACTTTAAATATCTACTCCGTGAATCACAGCGGACCAAATCCTGCGCTCGGAAGTCTGCTCGGAACAGTTACGCAAACTTTCAACATTCCCTGGAGACCGGAGTCCGATCCTCTTTGCAGCGGTGATCGCTGGAGAGCGAGCGACAACCTGTGTTACAGCGGTATCGCCTTCAAAATTACGTTCGACTTGAGAAGTCTGAACCTGACGCTGCCGAGCGATTTGATTTACGGCGTGGCCTACAACACCAACACCTGGGGATACAACCCAATTGGCGCGCCTGGCCCATACGAGTCGCTGAACGTCGGTCTCGCGCAGGCCATGCCGCCGACCGTCGGTACCGATGTAGAAAGCGATGCGTTGTTCTGGAACACCGCAACACCGTCGAATTACACCGACGGCGGAGCTGGAGGAGTCGGAATCTTCCGTCGAGACGACAACTGGACTCCTTATTCACCGGCGGTGCAAATCAATGCTTACACCGTCGTCACTAACAAAGACCAGTGCAAGAACAATGGCTGGCAGACTCTTTCTCGCGCTGACGGTAGCACCTTCAAAAATCAGGGTGACTGCATTCAGTACGCAAATACCGGCAAGTAATAATTGGTAAGAACTTTGAGGCGGCCACAGCAATGGGGCCGCCTCGAGGTGTCTTCAGGCGCTTCAAATTCCTCACTATCTACTTTCTGTCAGTACCGCCTACGGTAGCGGGTGGGTAGTTCTTTAAATTGACTGATTCTCGATTATTGAGAGCCACCCGCTACCGCAGGGGAGTATGTCGTTAAGCAAAAACACAAACAAATCACTGCCATTTTGGATGGTCCAGCCCCGACGAAGTTTATCGCAGAAAAAGGTAGGCACATTTCATGACCTGCTATAGAATGTCGCGCGTTAAGCAAGACAAAGTGTTCTATTCTCAGGCCCGGCGTTCCGGCATTCTCGCAAAATCTTTTGCCAGCCAAAGCCTGAACAATCAGCTGACTTTTTTCGGCCTACTTTCTACCCAGGCTGGCGTGGCTGCTAATTCGGCAGGTGCTTGCGTCAACTCATGCAAGAGTAACCTGCTCGTCAGAGATTCAATTTAACGAAGGAGAAATCGAAATGTTGTTAGGCTTGCTCGCAATGTGTTTGGGACTGGGCTCGTTGATTTGTTTTATCATCGTGCTCATCAAGCAGTTTCAGACGGCCGGTGTGGTCCACGGCATCATCGGGATTATCACGTGCGGAATTTGGACGTTCATTTGGGGCTGGATGAATGCTTCCAGTCTGAACATCAAGAACATCATGTTGATCTGGACGGTATTGATCCTGGCGGGCCTGGTTATCCGGTTTGCTCTCGGCGTAAGCATGGGAGTTCCGGGCATGACGCCAACCACGCCGTAAGGTCAACTCGGCAGTTTCTCAGGAGAGATGCATGGCAATTCTCCACGGCAAGAGTTGCCGTGCGTCTCACTTGTCTTATCACGACGCGACGCCTCACGTACGACGCATCTCGTCAAGCATCGCCTGAATTCTATCTGACAGTTTGTTTGTAAGTGTGCGATGAACGTCGTCCGCGGAGCTTCGTTTACCCACGTCCCGCGCGTAGAGAGGTTCGCCAAAATGGACCTTAACTTTTGCGAGCCGAATGCGACGCGACTTTCGCGGCCAGACTTTGTAAACGCCGTCGAGCGCAACGGGAACAATGGGAAGGTTTAGTTCCGTCGCCAGAATAGCTGCGCCTTTCTTGAAGGGATGTAGCAACCCGTCAAAAGATCGTTCACCTTCAGGATAGATATTCAAAACTTTTCCGGCTTGCAATCCGGCAGCGCCAGCCCGCATCGCTTTCATCAGATTCGTGTCAGGATCCACCGGCACGATGCGAAGCAATCGCCCGATTTGAGTGGTGAACCAGTTCCCCCAGTACTCGCTCGCACCGACGTGGAAGGTGTTCCGCAGAATGCGGTAGGGATAAATCGAGCAGACCAGGATCGGATCGAGAAAGCTCTGGTGATTTGGACAAACCAGGAAGGGCTCTTTCAATTCCTTCAAGTGCTCAAGCCCAGTCACTTCCATCCTCAGGAACAATCTCGAGAAGAAATAAATTGGTCGCAAAAGCAGGTAAGCAGTCGTGGCCGTCGCGGTAGCGCCTTTTAAGACCTGCTCTACTTCCGGCAGGTCATCGTTTGGCCGGCTGAGAATCTGTGACCAATCAGTGCGCTTGGCGAGCGACGTCGCGGCGTGGGAGCCAGCGTTACCATTCTGACTGTTCACCAGGCCCAGCACATCACCAACCGTTAGCGCGGATGCAAAAACTTCCGAATCAAGAACGATACCCATCGCCTCTTCAACGCTGCTGAGACATTCGGCACGCGCCAGCGAATCCAGACCGAGATCAAGCTCCAGGTTCATTGCTGGATGAATAATTGGACTCGGCGATGCGACCTGGTGCTCGATTGCGGCTACAAGAGCGCGCCCTGCGGTAGTCGCCATCAATTGACGATCTTCATCTTCGAAGATGAACTCCGTTGCGTCGCGATGCTGTCTCGAGCTGAAGCCCTGCACCTGAACTTGCTTCAAGAGCTCGAAACGGCGCAGCTTGCGTGTTGCTGTGCGCGGCAGCGCTTCCGCGCGTACCAGATAGTCTCGCACCCGCTGATACTCAGGCAGCTCGCGGCCCAGATTGTCGAGATCAAATCGAATTGCTTCGCGCGTGTTGGCAATTCCCTGCTGCTTCAGGTATTCAAAGTCTGGAACAATAACTCCGCATAGCTTTTCTGCTTGCGCAAAGTCACTGTCTTCGTCAGGAACGCCGAGTACACAAATCTCGCTGACGAGAGGCGAACGGGAATAGTGGGCTTCGACGTCTTCCGGATGGACGTTTTTTCCTGACGGCAGAATGATGACATCCTTTTTTCGTCCCACAATAAAGAGATGTCCTTCCCGATCGAAGTAGCCCAAATCGCCCGATCGAAACCACCCGTCACTCGTGAAGGCCTCCTCGTTAGCTTGCGGATTTCGGTAATAGCCCGCCATCACGATGTCGCCGCGAATAAGGACCTCGCCCATTCCTTCACTGTTCGGCTCGTCGATCTTAACTTTCACTGAATTTAAAGGAGTCCCGACCGAGCCGACCTTGTTATCTTCAAAGCGTGTGACGGTCGCAGCGCCGGAGGTTTCAGTAAGTCCGTATCCCTGCAGAATGGTGAAACCAAGCTTGTGGTAATCCTGCGCCACGCTGGCATCGAAGCTTGAGCCGGCTGAAACTGCCAGCCGCAGTTTTCCACCGAAGCCTTTATGAACAGTACGGAAGAAAATCCGGCCGGCATTGGCGCCGAGCGAATCACGAAGCCAACCATTGAATGACAACAACGAACGAAACAGCCAACGAATGTGTCGCGGCTGCGCGCGAACGCCGTCAAAGATCTTTTTGTGAAACAGATACCAAAGCCGCGGTACTCCGGTAAGAATGGAGACACCACCTTCCTTCAAACCCCTGACGATTTCTTCGCTATTGACCTCGCCGATGTAAACAACCTGCGCGCCTATCACCGTAGCCAGCCAAAGATTCACGATTTGTGAATACGCATGAAACAGTGGCAACAGGCTGAGAATTACTTCCTTTTCGGTTATTCCCAGGACCTCTTGAATTCCGTCTACTTCCGCATAGATATTGCCGTGAGTGAGAGGCACGGCCTTGGGGGCGCCGGTTGTTCCTGAAGTGTAAATCAGCACCGCCATGTCGGCTGCCTGCGCAGGAGGAACCGCAGCATCGAACTCCGGCGGTCTGGCTGTTTCAATCCAATCTTTGAAGGAGTCTGGCGCGTGAGAAGTTTGTTGTAGAGGTATTACTCGAATCGGATGACCCACGAGCGAGCAAACAGCCTGAAACCTTTCCAACGATGATGTCGATACAAAAGCGAGCTTAGCTTCGGAGTCTTTTAGAAAAGCCGCGAGCGTTTCTGGGGTAGCCATCGGGTCGAGGGGAACAACTACGGCTCCTCGATACATTATGCCGAGGTAAGCAATTGCCCAATTCGGGTGATTCTCACCAATGATTGCGACTCGATCGCCAAATTCAATTCCTTCCACAGAAAGTCTGTGGGCCAGGCTGCGGATCCCAGACAGCATTAACCCAAACGTGGTGGCCTCGGTGGCTTCGGGCCCCAGCAGCGTCATCGCGACGCGGTCGAGGCGTTGCTCAGCAGCGGCGACGAGTTCCCGACAAAAGGTAGGTTGCTGCATCTCGAAGTTTATCGGAGGCTTAGTCGAACTCCGCGACGACCGGAGCGTGGTCCGAAGGACGCTCCCAGGTGCGGGGATTCATGTCGATCCAGGTATTTGAATTCCTTGTAACCAAAGGCTGAGTGATCCAAATGTGATCGATCCGCAAGCCGAGATTGCGACGAAACGCGGCAGCCCGGTAGTCCCACCACGAATAGTTTCCGCCGGCCTCGGTATGCAATCGAAAAGCGTCGGTGAAGCCCCAGGTTTTCACTTCCTGAAGAGCCGCGCGCTCAGGTTCGCTGAAAAGAATCCGGCCTTGCCACAAGCGCACGTCGTGCACGTCGCGCTCTTCGGGGGCTACGTTGAAATCTCCGCAAAGCAGTACCGGCTCAGAGACCCAGTAATGCTCATCAAAAAACTTACGCAAGCGACCCAGCCACTCGAGCTTATGGTGATATTTTTCCGACCCGACCATTTGACCATTGGGAACGTAGACATTCACGATCTTTATTCCATTAGCCGTGGTCGTCACCAATCGCGCCGGAGCGTCTGCGGCGTCGCCTGGATAGCCGGAATGTGATACTTCGCATTCGGTTCGGGAAAGAATAGCGACACCGTTGTAGGTCTGCTGGCCAAAGGTAAGACAGTTGTAGCCACGCTCACGAAATACGTCGAAGGGGAACTTTTCATCCGTGCACTTAGTCTCCTGCATACAAAGAACGTCAGGAACGACTTCGTCGAGCCAACGCGTTACGTTTGGCAAACGGGCTAAAATCGAGTTTACGTTCCAGGTGGCGATCTTCATAGTGCATCTCATTCTCACCGCGGCTTTAGCGCGGCGATGTGAAGAGGCTTTATTTACACAACCGTCTTAACGGTTTTCGAGGCTTGGAGTCCCTAAGGATGTCACCGGGCCAAGCTGCGGTGAGAATGAGAGCAACGTTGCTCTACAACGTGGCGAGTAACCCGGCCAGCAAGGCGCCGCGGCGCGCAATGTCATCAATCAAAATGTGTTCGTGAATCGCATGAGCACCGTCACCATCCACGCCTAACCCATCAAGGACCGGCGCGCCCACCGCTGCAGCAAAATTCCCGTCAGACGCACCGCCAACTTGTGCTTCACCAAGCTGATAATCCATTCCTGCCGCAATGCGTTTTGCGTGCTCGTAAAGTTCCAGGACCTTCTCGCTGCGTTCGAGCGGTGGTCGATTGATACTTCCTCGCGCGACTACCTGCACTCGTGAGTCATAAGGCTTGAGATTCAGAATCGCATGTTCGGCGGCTCGGCCATCCTCCAGCGAGCTGAAACGCAGATCGACTTCCGCGACTGCTTCAGCTGCTACCACATTCGAAACAGTCCCACCTCGCACTACTCCCACGTTCACAGTGATTCCCGTCATTGGGTTATTCATGCGGTGTAAGTGTTCGATCTGACGCGCCATTTCGACAATTGCGCTGGCACCCTTCTCGGGCTCCAGGCCTGCATGCGCGGCCTTGCCATGAATCTCGAGCGTGAACATCCCGGTGCCCTTTCGGCCAGTCTTCACTCGACCTGTAGAGGCCGGTGGCTCGATCACCAGCACCTGCTGCGCGCGTTTAGCTTCAGCTTCAACGAGCGTTCGGCCCGTCAGGCTTCCCGCCTCTTCATCGCAAGTCAGAAGCAAAACGACTGGCCTGCCAGGCTTGATGTTAAGCGACGCGCAGCAACGAATTGCTTCAATCGCCAACGCGCAGTTCGCTTTCATGTCGAAGACGCCGGGACCGTAAGCTCGATTCCCTTCCACCCGCCAAGGCCGGCTTTGCAAAGATCCGACTGGATGAACAGTATCGGTGTGTCCGATGACAAGCACGGTCTTTGAACGAGTCTTGCCGTTGCCGAAAGCGTGGATACGAAGATGCTCACCGTAGTTTTCAGAAGGGATGCGGTCGATCGTGACTACTGCCGAAATGCCGCGGGCCGCGGCTGCCAACAGGGACACCACAGCTTTGCTACCAGCTTCGTTGCCGGATGGTGATTCGGTCTCGACGAGAGCGCGCGTTAAGGCGAGCACTTCGCGCTCACGCTTGGCGAAGTAGCCGTAAAAGGATCGGATTGTCTCGTCTGTTATTTGCGGTGACACTGTGTTTTTTGTGTTTGGTGTTTGATCTTGTCGTTTTGTTTTCCTGAGATCTGGATCTCAGATCTCAAATGCTAGTCTCAATCAGGATTAGCCGATCACAGCGCGTCTCAAAGCTAACTGCTCAAGACGCTTCATATTCACCTCAAAGCCAATGCCGGGCTTCTCCGGCGCCATGATCGTCCCGCGATCAGTCACTGTTACAGCGGGTTCAATGATGTCTTCCTCCCAGTAGCGAGAGCTCGCAGACACGTCTCCAGGCAAAGTGAAACCCTGTCGAGTCGCCATCGCAATGTTGTGTGCCCGGCCGATTCCAGACTCAAGCATTCCTCCGCACCAAACCGGAATGCCATTTTCACGGCACACCTTCTCGACGCGCGCGGCTTCGGCATGTCCACCGACCCGTCCGAGTTTCACATTAATTATTTTGCCTGACCCCAGTTCAATCGCATGAATAGCATCTTCCGCCGAATGAATCGACTCGTCCAGACAGATGGGCGTTCTGATCTCTCGCTGCAGCTTTGCATGATCGAAGATGTCATTGTGCGCGAGCGGTTGTTCCACCATCATCAAGTTGTACTGGTCCAGGCTCTGAAACAATGGAGTGTCCGAAAGCTTGTAGGCCGAGTTCGCATCCCCCATCAAGTGAATATCAGGAAAGCGCTTGCGCACTTGCTCAATAATTTCTCGGTCCCAGCCCGGCTTGATCTTGATCTTGATGCGTTGATAGCCAGCGTCCAATTCTTTCTCGATTTTTTGAAGCAGCACGTCAAGCGAATCCTGAATTCCAATCGAGACGCCACAAGCAATTTCAGACTGGACTCCGCCAAGATGACGCCATAATGGCTTAGCTGCGAGCTTGGCTTCGAGATCCCAGCAAGCCGTTTCAATCGTCGCCTTGGCCATGCGATGTCCTCGCACCGGCTTCATCAATGACCAGGTATCGGCTGCGGTTTCGAATTCTCGATTAACGACCATCGGCGCGAGAAATTCCTGAAGAGTCGCCCAGGCGCCTTCAACCCACTCGTCGCTGTAGAACGGGCCTTCGCCCGCGGTGCATTCTCCCCATCCTTCGGCTCCCTCGCGATCCACCACACGCGCGAGCACAATTCGCCTTTCGGTAGTGCGGCCAAAGCTAGTTTCGAAAAAATGAATTAAGGGCAGTCGGATCTCGATAAGTTCGATGGATGAAATGAACACGGATTAGCTCCGGATGGAATGAATGAACAGGGCTGTTAGCATTATGCCCCGCGAGCCCGGGTTTGTCAGCCAAAGCCGTATCCGCAGATTACGCAGATTACACAGATGTAAGAGCATTGGGCTGGGAGCATGAGTTCACGTTCGTTGCGTGGCTGGGATTCTTGTTCAGCGGTATCCCCAGCGCCGACCTCCCAAATATCTCTCTATTTTCGCGTCAAACAAAAACATCTGTGGAATCGGTGTAATCTGTGGATAGGTTTTACGGCACTGTGAAGCCGGTTAGTGGGTTGCCGTAAAATGCCGCGGTCTTCCACGCGGTCGCATCCCAGGTTCCGTCTGACGTGCCGAGAACCTTTACCGGAAGAACGAGTCCATACCAGCCAAGCCCATTGTTGGTTGAAATACCGTTATCGACAAACTTGCCATCCGGACCGATGGTAAATTTCATCGAGCGCGCCAGATCACCGTCGCGCAGAACCTTGACCTCGTATTCGCCGGGATTGCTACTCAACAGGAAAAAGCTGGAATTGTTGTTTGGCTCAACGTTAAAGGCACGAACGTTGTACCAGCGAAAACTCCAGCGCTCCCAGCGTGGATCCGTATCATTGCCGCTGGTCAACAGGCTCGCGTCTGAAGCTGCACTTCCTGTCCGTTCCTTGGTGCTGCTGATCTGCTTGCCGTTGTAGAAGAGATACGCCGCAAGCTTGGTCGCATCCGATTCGCCACGAAACCACATCGAGGCAACGGGCACCGGCGCATTCGGTTCGGTCTGCGTAGTCAACCAGAGGTAGCCTATCGGTAGACTCCAGTCCTGGTCGACGTAGTATTCAAATTGGTTTTTGAAATCAGGCAGATTATTGCCCTTGTGAAACTTGTTGACCTTGAACTTGCCGGTGAACAAAGTCGCGTTCGTTCCCATCAATTCGTTCTTCACTCGAATCTTGAAACCAAATACTCCGGTCGCCAGCGTGGTCCTTTTATCGATGTGAGTCGTAATCGTAGGTGTGCCCACCGCTCCCCAGCGTCCGGCTGCAACAGCTTCGCTGAAGCATTCGACGCTGTACCACGGCGTTCCGTCAGGATTAGTGAAGTCAATCGTAAACACAGTGCCCGCCACGACGGGACCCATCACGAGGAAATTAACTTTCGGCAGCCAACTCCAATAGTTGTCCATCTCGGGCTGCTTCCAGTAACGGACGAGCCGATTGACTGTTACTTGGACGGAGTATTTCAGCAACGTGGGACCACCCTGAGAATTAGCGCGAGTTGTGCCGGGCAGTAGTGTCGTTGCAAAAATTGCCAGCGCCAAAAACATGACTGAGATTCGCGGCATTTTCATCTTGAGAAACTCCAAAGTAGATTTATCGGATGTACTTTGCGCCTTTGCAGAACCTTCTCTTGCTCACTTTCAAAACTATCCCGCAAAGACGCAAAGCTCGCTAAGAATCTTAGGGCGCGGTGAAACCGGTCAAAAGATTTCCGTAAAGGATGTCGGTCTTCCAGGCGAGCGGGTTGTAGCCGATGTCTAAATCACCAACAACTTGAACCGGAATGATCCGGCGCACGCCCCCCATCTTGTTATTCGCCGCTACGCCGTTGTCGTTGGGCCAGCCGTCGGCGCCGACGGTAAATTTGGCGACGCGTGCCAACTTGCCGTTGCGCAATACTCTTACTTCATACTCGCCGGGATTCTTGTCGAGATAATAAGCGTCGGGATAGCGACTCTCGCTATTGTTCTTGTTGAAGCCGCGTATCTTGACAAAGGTCCACGTGAATCTTGCCCAAGTGCCCATCGGGTCGCCGACGCCAGTCTTGATTTCGCCCTCCATACTGTTCCCGGTAGATTCCACGGTCGCTATCGGTTGGCCATTGCGCATCAGAAACACATCCAGCTTGGCGCCAGTGCCGGCTCCTTTGAACCACATCGTGACTGAAAGCGGCGGCACATCCTCGTCATAAGTTGGATTCAGCCACATGACACCCATTGGCAATCGCCAATCTTGATCGACAAAGAATTCGCGCTTGCCTTTGTACTCAGGTATGGCCTGGTCAGGTGCGTAAGTGCCTACCTTGGCCTTGCCTTCGAACATCACCGTATCAGTCCCAGCAAGCGCATTTTTCAAATGGATCTTAAATGGGAATAGCCCGGTGGCCGTCGTAGCCATCTTCTCGTCATCACCCTGCGAAAATGGGCTTTCCACTTTGCCCACTTCGTCATCACCGAGCTCATCGGTGCGGCACTTGTAGCTGATCCACGGAGCGCCGGTGGGCTTCTGAAACTCAACAACCCACTGGCTGCCGCCGGGAACAGGACCAATAACCTCGAACTCAATGCGGGGTGTCCAGGACCAGGTGTTGTACTGTGGCTCGGCAGCCTTCGGATTGGGCCAGTACCTCAGAAACCGGTAGTTGTAGACGTAGATCGTTCGCTTCAGAATAACCGGTCCGGTCGCAGCGAGTGGTTTCGCGGAAGTGTGCGGCGGCGCCGCGGCAACGGCTACCGAAACGAGTAAGACCAAACCAAGGAGAATCGATCGCATAGACGAACATACCCCCAGCTGATGCTTTAGAGTGGATAGATCTGAATATCGGGATTCAATGACGAGAAAGGATACTAGTGCGGGCTGGAATTCAAGTCAATATTCAACACTAATAAGTGCGGCAAGAAAAAGTAGGTAGTCGCTAAAACTGAGGCCACGGCCTGGCGCCGTGGTCACTCACGTTGGTCGCTAACAGAGGCGGGCCGAGATTTTTGGTGATGCCACGGGCTCGTCGCGTGGAGTGTTCACGCTTCAGGCTGCTGGCAGGCGGCAACGTGAAACACCACGGGGCCAGCCCGTGGCCTCTTGCGAACCGATGGATCAGCCTGTTTTTGTAGCTGGGAACATGAAACACCACAGGGCCAGCCTGTGGTATCGGCTCAGGCTTCAGTTCACCATTTATGCTTTACCTACTTTTTCTTGGCGCACCGCACTCTAATTCAACCCTCTGATTCACACCCGGTTTCAACCGGGTGGCAAAGTCATAGGCAGACATTAGTAACCGTTTTAAACGGTTTTCCCAGTGGACGATAATGAAACCGTTTAAACGGTTATTAAATCGTAGGAATGCCTCATCACCCGGTTGAAACCGGGTGTGAATGAGATAGAGAGAAGGCTATTCGGTGGAAACAATAGACTCCTGATTCAACGCGGCTTTTAGCGTGTGCCAAGGAAGTGTGGCGCATTTCACTCGCATCGGAAACTCTCTTACACCAGCGAACACTCTCAAGTGCCCCAAAATCGGAGTGACCTCTTCCAGAGTGGCGCTTGTGAGCATCTGATGGAACTCGGCGAAGAGTGTTTCAACCTCGGGTAGGTTCTTACCTTTCAGGGCCTTGGTCATCATACTCGCGGAGGCTTTTGAGATAGCACAATTCTTAACACTGTCAGCGCCAACTGACAAGAAGCTGATATCTTTGATTACATCATCCTCAACCAGCAGATACACAATTTGATGATCACCACATAAAGGATTGTGCCCCTCAGCGAATCTATTCGCGTTTTCCATTCTCCTGTGATTTCGAGGCTTCTTGGAGTGTTCTACGATTTGTTCATCGTATAAAAAATTAGCTGGCGACGACATTTAACCTAGCACCTCGATAACCTTTTCGATACCGCTTACCAACACATCAACATCTTCTTTGGTGTTGTAAAAAGCAAAGGACGCACGTGCAGTTGCAGAAAGACCTAAGCGTTGCATGACTGGTTGAGCACAATGATGTCCGGCACGCACCGCTATACCCTCCAAATCCAGGATGGTGCCGATATCGTGCGGATGAATCTCATCGATTACAAACGAAAGCACACTCGCCTTTTCACGAGCGGTCCCAATGATGCGAACGCCCTCAATGGCGCTGAGCTTCTCGGTGGCGTAGCGCAGCAGTTCGTGCTCATGAGCCGCAGCCTGCTCTCGATCGATAGTGTTCAAATAATCAATGGCAGCGCCCAGACCGATCTGCGACGCAATCGCCGGTGTGCCCGCCTCAAATTTATTCGGCAGGTCTGCGTAAATGGTCTTTTCAAACGTAACACTCTTAATCATGTCGCCGCCGCCCTGAAACGGATTCATGCGCTCGAGCAGCTCAGCTTTGCCATAAACAATTCCGCTGCCGGTCGGCGCGTACATCTTGTGACCTGAAAAAGCGAAGAAGTCGCAATCGAGTTCCTGCACATCGATCATCATGTGCGGGGCGCTTTGAGCGCCATCAATCAGGACGGGCACGCCATACTTGTGCGCGCGCTCAGTGATCTCGCGAATCGGATTGACAGTTCCGAGCGCGTTGGACACGTGCGTAACAGCCACCAGCCTGGTTCGTTCGTTCAAAAGCGCATCGTACTCGTCCAGAATCAGCTCGCCCGCATCATTCATGGGAATAACGCGCAGCCGAGCTTGTTTCTCCTCACAAAGCATTTGCCACGGGACGATATTCGCGTGGTGCTCCATGGCGGAGATGATGATTTCGTCGCCCGCGTTGACGAACTTGCGTCCATAGCCATGCATGACGAGGTTGATGCCTTCAGTAGCGCCACGCACAAAAATGCATTCCTTGCTGTCGCGAGCGTTGATGAACCTCTTCACTTTTTCTCGCGCGCCTTCGTAAGCAGTCGTTGCTTTCTGGCTGAGATAGTGAACGCCGCGATGAATGTTTGAATGCTCTTCTTCGATATAGAGACTGCCGCGATCGATCACGACTTGAGGAACCTGAGACGAGGCGCCATTGTCGAGATAAACAAGCGGCTTGCCGTTGACCTTCTGATGCAACACGGGGAAGTCAGCGCGAATGCGCTCGACATCCCAGGTGGAATGAATTACTGGTTCCTCGATTAGAGCTGCACTGTTGTCTTTCATTGGTCTTGCTTGCATGTTATTCAGGAGTCATTCTCAGCCTCGTGCTGATGTCTCTATGCCTCCAGCCGCGCGTGCAGCCGATTCAATACCGCCTCATCAAGCTGCGCTTTAATCGACTCGATCTTGATCTTGGTTATGACCTCTTCAGCGAAACCGTAAGTCAACAGGTTGCGCGCCAGGTCAGTATGAATTCCCCGGCTCTCGAGATAGAAAAGCTCATCCTCATCCAACTGACCGATTGCAGCTCCATGAGCGCACTTGACGTCGTCAGCAAATATTTCGAGTTGCGGCTTGGTATCGACGTGCGCATCATTCGACAGCAGGAGGTTCTTGTTCGTTTGCTGCGCATCAGTCCCGAGGGCGCCATGTCGCACAAAAACCTTGCCGTTGAAGACTGCGCGCGATTTGCCGTCGAGAATACCTTTGTAGAGCTGACGACTCGTGCAATGCGGGAACTTATGTTCGATAACGGAATGGGTATCCGTGTGCTGGTCGTCGGCCATGATATACAGACCATCGACCGCGCACTCGGCGCCTTCGTCGTTCATGATTACATTGATATTGTGCCGGGAAAGCTTCGCGCCAAGTGAAATGCTGGTCGTGTCGAACCTGCTGCTGCGCGCGAGATCAGCTTCCATAGTCGCGATATGAAATGCCCCCTCACTCTCGTCCTGAACTCGATAATGTTCAAGCCGGGCGCCATCCTTAAGAACAACCTCAATCACAGCGTTGGTGAAATAAGCTTGCTCGCCAGTGGCTACATAACTTTCTATAACTGTCGCCTGCGTATTTTCTTCGGCAACTATCAAAACTCGAGGGAACGTCGCCGTTTCGACGGAATCCGAATGAGTAACGAACAGCAAATGCAACGGCGTCGCGACTGAAACGCCTTTGGGTATCAGTACGATCGCGCCATTACCGACAAACGCTGTGTTCAGAGCCGTGAAGCCATTCTCGTTGTAATCGACCACTCTGCCGAGATGCTCGCGCATGAGTACGCTTAATCGCTCATCATTCAAAGCCGCGGCAAAGTCGAGCGCCACTACTTCATTGGACAATCCTGTCAGCGACGACAGCTCTGTGTCATACGCTCCATTTATGAAAACCAACTTGCTGGTCTCAGTTTCCGGGTAAGCGAACGACGCGATATCGCCGGCGCCAAGTGACTTGCTGCTTACAACATTTGGTGAAAAGCCTCCCCGAGCAATCGGCGCCACGTTGGTGTATTTCCACTCTTCTTCCGATACTGCGGGGAAACCCAATGATTCAAAGCGGTCCATGGCGGCGGCGCGCAAACGCGTTAACCACGCATTTGCAGGCGAGACCGCTTCGTTCGCCTGGAGCGCTTGAAACGCAGCCTGATAACTGTCCTGTGTCTTCGTAGCTTCTGAGATCATGTGTGAATTCTTGTAGGGGCGGACCTGCGTGTCCGCCCTCTCTGGTCACATCACCGGACGGACACGCAGGTCCGCCCCTACAGTATTTAACTAGCCGCGACGCTGGTCCCATTTCCAGCGGGCTTCGTAATCCAATCGTAGCCCTTCTCTTCGAGCTCGAGAGCCAGTTCCTTCCCACCTTCGCGGGCAATGCGGCCGGCGGCGAGGACGTGAACAAAGTCCGGAACGATATAGTTCAGCAGTCGCTGATAATGCGTGACGACGATGGTCGCATTTTCGGAGTTGTGCAGCTTGTTCACACCGTCCGCGACAATCCGCAACGCATCGATGTCCAACCCAGAGTCCGTCTCGTCAAGAATTGCCAGCTTCGGCTCGAGCACCGCCATTTGCAGAATCTCGTTGCGCTTCTTTTCACCGCCCGAAAATCCTTCATTGACCGAGCGTGACATGAAACTCGCATCCATCTGCACGAGCTTCGCCCTTTCTTTCAAAAGATCCTTGAACTCCAAAGGATCGAGTTCTTCCTCACCACGATGTTTTTGCCTCTCGTTGTAAGCCAGACGCAGAAACTGTGCATTTGAAACTCCGGGGACCTCGATCGGATATTGAAAGGCCATGAAGACGCCGGCACGCGCGCGTTCATCGGTCGGCATCTCCAACAGATTCTTGCCGTCGTAAATTATCTCGCCCTGGGTTACTTCGTAAGCCGGATGTCCAGCGAGCACTTTGGCAAGGGTCGACTTGCCTGAGCCGTTGGGTCCCATAATGGCGTGCATCTCACCTTTTTTGATGACCAAGTTGATGCCCTTCAAGATCTCATTGCCATCAACGCTGGCGTGCAAATTTCGAATCTCTAACACGAATTACTGTCTCCTAATTGAATCAACTCACAGATTAAGACGCGGCCACGACTGCACGGCGACAAACAACTCCGTCGCTCGCGTCCACGTGCTCCGCGTCCGGACTTAACCGACACTTCCTTCCAACTTCAGCCCTAACAAACGCTGCGCCTCGACGGCAAACTCCATTGGCAAGTGCAGAAAAACATCCTTGCAGAATCCATTGATGATGAGCGATACCGCGTCTTCCTGGGGAATGCCGCGCTGCTGCAAGTAGAACAGCTGCTCTTCGCTAATCTTAGACGTGGAAGCTTCATGCTCGACACGCGAGCTGTTGTTCATCACCTCGATGTAGGGAAATGTGTTGGCGCTGCAATCGCCCCCAATCAGCATCGAGTCACATTGCGTGTAATTGCGAGCGTTTTCCGCTTTCGGCATTACTTTCACAAGACCGCGATAGCTGTTGTTGGAATGACCAGCCGCGATCCCTTTCGAGATGATCGTTGAACGCGTGTTCTTGCCAAGATGAATCATCTTGGTTCCGGTATCAGCTTGCTGCGCATGGTTCGTCAGCGCCACCGAGTAAAACTCGCCGATTGAGTTATCACCTTGCAGAATGCAGGACGGATATTTCCAGGTGATGGCCGATCCGGTCTCGACCTGCGTCCATGAGATCTTCGAGTTCCGGCCCGCGCACTTACCGCGCTTCGTGACGAAGTTGTAAATACCTCCGACACCTTTCTCGTCACCGGCGTACCAGTTCTGCACGGTCGAATACTTGATCTGCGCATCGTCGAGCGCGATCAGCTCGACGACCGCTGCGTGCAATTGATTCTTGTCGAACTTGGGAGCAGTGCAACCTTCAAGATAGGAAACTGAAGCGCCTTCTTCAGCAACGATCAAGGTGCGCTCGAATTGTCCGGAATCAGCATTGTTGATGCGGAAGTAAGTGGACAACTCCATCGGACACTTCACGCCTTTCGGAATGAAGCAGAACGAGCCATCAGAAAAGACCGCGCTGTTCAAGGCCGCATAAAAATTGTCGTTGGTGGGTACGACTGAGCCGAGGTACTTGCGCACAAGCTCGGGATGTTCCCGTATCGCTTCGGTGAACGAACAGAAGATCACGCCGTGCTTACGAAGCTTCTCTTTGTAAGTCGTGGCAACGGACACCGAATCGAAGACGGCGTCGACGGCAACGCCCGCAAGTTGCTTTTGTTCAGTCAGCGGGATTCCCAGCTTCTCAAACGTCTTGAGCAATTCGGGATCGACTTCATCAAGACTCTTCTTCAAAGTCTTCTGCTTCGGCGCGCTGTAGTAAATGATGTCCTGATAGTCGATGGGCGGAAACGTCACATTCGGCCAATGACGAGGCTCCGTCATCTTCAGCCAATTTCGGTACGCTTTGAGACGGAATTCCAACATCCACTCAGGCTCGTTCTTCTTGGCGACGATTAACCTAATCGTCTCTTCCGACAAACCACGGGGAATCGTGTCGGACTCGATATCGGTGACGAATCCGTATTTGTATTCCTGATTAGCTAGTATCTCGATACTACTCATCTTTTCCTCTTAGACTCACGATGCGGGCATTAGCGGCGAGTCAGAACGCTTCAAGCTCTGAATGCGATGCAGCGTGGCATCGACGTTGGCCTCACTGCCAAGCAACTGCGAAAGAGTTATGCCGGCCAAAGCGCTGTCAACTATCTGGTGCAGCTCAACAATGACTGGCCGAATTCCGCAATCACCCGTGTGGACACAAGCATCAAGAACTCCGGTGTAACTGCGGCAATGTGATTCGACGCGCTCGTCCAGGACTCGGATAACTTCGTTCAGGTGAATTGCTGACGCCGGTCTCGACAGGTGATAGCCGCCTTTGATTCCGCGCTGGGACTGTACGAGTCCGGCCTTATTCAGAATCCACATCAGCTTGCCGGCGTTTGCGACTGAGATACCTTCTCGGCGAGCGATCTGAGACAGGGTTAACGACTCTCCTTCAGCCTCGGCGCGGGCCAACTGCAGCAGGCAGCGCAGTCCATACTCTTCTTGTGCTGAGATCTTCATATCAAGCTCGACCACAAGTCCGACAAAACTTTCATTTTGTCGTCCAGGAACTCCCTCGCTAGCAAACAACTGGGGAGATTTGAATCTTCAAGCCGCGTGAACGCACCGATTGTAAGTGAAACCTTACTTTTTAGTCAACATTAGACGCGGGTGTGTTCTGGGTTAGTGGACGCCGACATTGTTAGGGTCGATGTGAGGGCGAGTGCTTAGTACTTTGTTCTTTGTACTTTGCTCTTGAGTGTCAGGTGGGGTACGCGCCTAAACCAAAAGCGCAAAGCACTAAGAACAAAGAACCAAGAACAAGCACCAAGGAACGTCTTTCTTTATCGAGTAGCTTTGCACGAAAAGTCTCAAATCCCACCTGCGGCAGCTGGTGGATAGTTCAAGTTCGACCTACAAAGAGAGGTTGGGCTTGGCCCTTTTAATCCCCTCAGCGGCAGCTGAGGGATGTTTCAAATGCAGCCTCGCTCGCAAGCTTTCAACGGAAATAGGCAGGACTTCAACCATCCACCTGCTCTCGCAGGTGGGATTCAGTAAACAACGACATCAATCATTGGTAGGCTGGATCTGAACTAACCACCAGCTGCCGCAAGGTGGGATTTAAGACTTTCGGACAAAGGTCTTATCGAGTAAACCCGAAATCTACGTAGCCAGTAGACTTAACCGGCTTGCCGTCGACCATGGCGGGCTGGAATTTCCATTGCCGCAAAGCGTCCTGAGCAGCCTGTCGTAAGAGCATCGGCCCTTCGGCCCAAACGATTCCAGCTACCGCGCCTGATTCATCAACAACAATCTTCACTCGCACCAGGCCTGAGATCCCGGCGTTTCGAGCTGCCTGCGGATAAGCTGGAGACACTTTATTGGTAGCCTTCTCCACGAGAGAACCAACCTCCAGAGCGCCCGAACCCAAGGGCGGGACTACCGGCGACGCACCTTTATTTTCTGACGCCACCGGAGTTCCCTTCGCCGCTTCCGTCTGCAGCGGTGTGCCGACCGCTGCAGTCATACTTTGGGAGACGCTGCGCGTGGCAGTTTCGTTAGTGGCCGAGTTTATGGCCGGCACGGTTCCAATCGACGCCATCTCAGCCGGCAGTGTTGCGAGCCGCGCTCGCGCGAGGCTGTGTTCAGTTTCCCACTTGCCGCGGTCTTCGGAATCCTTCGCCAGCAAAGTGCGAATCCCGGAAATATCCTCCAGCAGCGCAAAGGCATCACTGGCCTTCGCGTTTTCCTTCACCAGGTCTTTGCCTTGTGCATGCATGCGTTCAAGCAACGACCGCAAACGATCGAGATCGACGGTAGCTTCGGGCGGCATCGACTGGCTCGTGACATTGATTCCGAACTGTCGATAGCGAGCAACGTGCGCTCGCGCGCCGTTCACAGCCTGTCCGGCCAGCGCGAAGTACGCGTTGATAGACGCCTCTTTCTTTTGCGATCGTTCCTTAAAAGTCTCTTCAAGGAGCGATTCCGCGCGCGCGTAGTTTCCATCTTCGAGGTAAATCCCCATCAACATCAACCTCGAGCTATTCCGCACCACCTCATCTTTGACTAGCGCGCGCACCGATTCCATCTCAGACGCGGCTGCTGGAAGTTGATGCGCCGCGGCAAGCGCTCGGGCGCGCGCCAGGCGTTTTTCCAGAATCTCTGCTTCAGACGCCCCGGTCGAGGTTATTGGAACTGGTGCGATCGGATTCGGCTGGATCGGCGTCGCACTGGCAGCATTGGGTTGTCCGGACCCAGGAATAGTTTGTCCGGATGCAGGATTCGCTTGTCCATTTGACGCGGGATTGGCCGGACTTGGTGACGCTTCAGAAGCGGGGGTCGATTGGGCGGAAACAGCGGCGACAATAAAGATTTGAACGATGAGAACGAAAATAAAAATACGGACTTGGGGATTGAACAAACGTGTCTCTTTTTTCTTCACTACGTAACTCCAGAAAAGAGAAAAGCGAGCATAATCGCTCGCTTAGGGTTGGTACCGATATCGGGTGAACTCATTATCTACACTTTAGGGAAATGAGGCAAGCTGAAAGAACACAATTTCGTAACAGGTGATGGAGAGTCCCAGCCCTTCACAACCAAAATCGCTTTAACTTTCTTTGTTGACTCGATCAGGGAAGCTCAGAAATCGACAGAATTCCCACCGGTTGCCAAGCCGATAGGCACATTAGCCACCAAAAAATGATGATGCTTACCACTCGGATTTATTGTTCGGGAAGCATCGCGTCATAAGAAATTCTTTGTTTCCATTCAGAAGGCATCTCTTGCCAGTTGATTCCTCCGTCGTTCGTGCGCCACGCGCAAGTTGAACCGACTGCCCACCCGTGCTTTCTGTCAACAAAAACTATCCGTTCGAGAAAGCATGACTCGGGCAAGGCCTTTCGCTGCGGTACCCACGAAACACCGCCATCCGTCGTGTGTAAGATCGAATCACCCAGTGCCCACCCTTCTCTACTATCCAGGAAGAATATGTCACGTAGCGATGCATCTTCAGCATGATATTGAAGTATCCAAGTCTTTCCACCATCGGACGTGTGCATAATGTCGCCAACTGGATTACGGAGGGCCCAGCCCTCAGACGCGTTTATGAAGCCAAACGTCCTTACCATTAGGGCTGAGTCCGTGGGCTCGTTTGATAATGCGCTCCAAGTGCTACCACCGTCGCTCGTCGTTAATAGCGCGCTCAGTCCGCCTCGATCCTGCTTCCAGAAAAAGGCGCTCGCCCAACCGTTAAGGCGATCGACAAAGCGTATTCTGGTTACTTCATAATGCAAGCCTGTGGCCTGATTTTTCCAGGATTTTCCTCCGTCCGTCGTGTGATAGATTTGGCCGCCTGATCCGCCGACCCAGCCGTTGAATGCATCCACGAAGTGCACACTACTAATATCGGCAGCTCCTGGAATTTTGACTTGCTGCCACGAAAGCCCGGCCGTTTTCGTCCGATAAAGAGACCGACCATCAATCATCCAGCCGATGTCGCTGGTCACGAATTGAGGCTGAGAAATACTGCGAACGCCCGACACAGTCAGGGGAGTCAATGTCCCGTCGCGATCATTCACGATGAGGCCCCGAATCATCCAGGCCGAGCCGGTCAGCCAAACTCCGCCACGTCGGTCAGGTGTCACAAAATCCAGAGTCAGAGTTGTCGTTGAAGAGCGAAGCTCTAATTTCCGGGCGCCTTTGTTATGACCACCGTCGGAAGGATCGCGGCTTTGGGCGCCGACCGTGGCACGGAGTATGAAACAGAGCGCAATCAACCAAATGAATTGTCGAATCATAACTAATATCACGGAGCACATTGAGCCCTGATGACACGATTCAGATCCTGGGAAGCGGCTTCAGCCCCCGCTTGCCCTGATTCAAATCTTCTAGTGTTTTCTCCACTAGCCGCTCTCCCGGCATTCGCAAGTGTAACATCGCTGAAGTATCGATACTGGTGCAGTGCCTCATGCAACACATGGAGACCCCGAAGATCTCGGCTGAGATTGCTGTATTCATCATAGACATGAACACTGCTATTGTTCGCGCGATCCGTTGAAAGATAATTGACAGCGTTACCGTTGGCCGCTCTGCCTGATCCCCAGCCAGTGGTCACCTTACCCTTATTCATCTGATCCTGGAACATTGACAAAGCCGTCGCCGCGTCTAATCCAGGATAAAAACCATCGCTTAACGCAGTATATTTCTCAGTTGTCTGCAAGAGCCGATCGATGTCAGCTGCCGCTTGCTGAAGGAGGCGATTTATGAAAGTCTTACATCGTTGTGAGTCAAGCAGCGAGCCGGCCTTGTTGATCCCGTCTTGCACTTTATCGGGCTGATACAAAGTGGCAGTGGACTCTTGCCCTCCGGCGTAATTTCGACCAGGGTGGAGGTCTCTGCTCAAGAGCCTATCCCACTCGGCGAGTGCAGCCAGCCCGCCTTTCATACTACTGTTATCCTTATTCCCGCCGAAGAATTCTCGATAGGCCCTGGCGCCGTAGATACCCGTCCAGGTCTGATTCAGGTTGAAATCGGGGTCGGTGACAAGTCCTGAAATGTGGACGGTGCCGCCGCCCTTAAACCGAATGTCAATATCAACTCGTCGTGGCGAGCAATCGTTGTCAGGACAAATTCTCGTAGTGCCCGACGCCAGTCCTCGAAAGCCCATCGAACAGGGAACCCAAACGCCATCCAGTGTACATCCTGCTGCTGGAAATTCGATGGCTCCATTGCGATTATCCGACGTACCGGTCCCGCCATTAGGAATCTCTCCATGAGAGCCGACGTGCGAAAACTGGTGCGAGGTCAGAGGAATTCCGGCGCCTGCCGGATCAAGCTCTATTCTGCCGTGTATTGATATTATGGTATCACCGACGCTAAATTCGTAATGAGTCGCGCCGATCGGACTAATTTGCTTCAAAACTACGTACCCGTTGCTGGGCACTTGCCTGGCGAGCAATTCCCCCTGAGGCGTGAACGCGTAACCTGCCTGTTTTTGACCGCCGCTGTCCAATTCTTCAATAACCAGGCCTCCAAGCACACTTGACCTCAGGTAATAAGTGGTAAGGGAAGATCCAGAGTTGTTGGAAGTCTCGCCAATCCTCTGCCCATCACCGTCAAAGACACTCGAAGTCGAGCTGGAAACATATTGATTGACATGCCAACGTTGGCCGGTTAACAGCACATCTCGTCCAGCGGCGTCATAGGAATAATGACGATCGTCAATAGTAGTTACTCGCCCTTCCGAGTCATAACCCCAACCTGTGCGCCGACCATTCGTGTAACTGGCCATATCGGCAAAATCATTGAGCCACGACTCGGTCGTTCGTTGCGTAGTTTCATCCCAGGGGTTGTACGCAAAAGTTTCCAGCATGGGAGTATCTACGGAGTCCTGCCTCGCCGCACCGCCCGAGGCGGCGATGGTCAAACGACTGGATTGATCATAGGTATAGGACCGATCGAACTTGTTATTGGTAGTGTTATGAACATATTTGACACTACCGTCCGGATGGTAATCGTAATTCTGGTTGACCACGTTGCCATCGATATTGAAGTTAGCAGGCTGAAGACGCCGATCATAAGTAAATGTCGTCGTATGCGTTGGATCGGCTGACACTTCCTTCAGAGCCCCCCAGGCGCGATACTCGAAACCTGAGGCATAAGTCGTAACGCCGCCAACGACCGTGCCTGACGCAGTTACTCCATTGAGTCTCCCGATGGCATCGTAACCATAGTTAATGGCCGAGCCATGCGAGTCAGTAATCTTCATTAATGCGCCACCCGGGTAATATTCGTAGGAAAGAGTATGACTTCCGGAAAGACCGGGAAACTGTCTTTCTTCGGAATCCATGCGCGCGCTCTCATCATAGTGGTAGGTGACTCTCCGCTGACCCTCTTCATTCTCCTGACCGCCTTCATTCATCCAGATTCGATTACCACGAGCATCGTAGCCAAACCGTGTTCGAAGTGAATCTGAAATACTTTCGCCTGGGCTACTAACGGCGGGAGCGACGTAAGTGATGGCCGTGACCAGATGTCGGGCGTTATACGTGAAGGTAGCTACGACGCCGCGGGCATCGGTCATAGTTTGGAGGGTGTCATCATCATTGTAGACGACCGTCGAGTGATCCGAGGAAGCGCTGATATTCGCGTCCGCCTGCTGCCGCGGTTCATGCTTTGTTTTCAAGCGCCCGTGTCCGTCGTACGTCAACTCTGTTTTCCTGCAAGTTCCGGATGGGCAGCTTAGATCGGTCGGATCTGACGGCACCGTTCCATTCACAGCATCAAACCGGCGCGTCATAATGATCTGATCCCTGGCGTTGTATGTATTCAAAACCGAAGAGTAAACGCGTCGTCCAGTACCTCCCGAACCACTTCCGTCCCAATCCAGCATGTCGATTCGCGCTGTTCGACCGAGAACGTCCGCGTACACTTTCTGTTGGCGAGTCTTGATGTTTGAGCCGACGTTCATGCCCTCGTCGGTGAGTGTCACTACGGCTCCACCCGCACAGCCGCAGCCGTTGTAACTGGCTGTCTTCGTGGTGCCGTCAGGGTTGGTGGTGACTATTGACCTGCCATTCCAATCGTAAGTTTGTTCAGTGTATAGCCAACCATCAGCGTCATCGTCCCCCGAGTCGGTCGTCCAGGTAACAGGATCGCCGCTCGCGCTTGTCTCCGCGGGAGTGGACTGTTTGCTGACACGCCCCATTTTGTCATAGAGAACCAGCATGCCACTGTAGCCAAGCACACTTCCCGGATGATCTACTGCCGCCCCAATCACGCGACCAAAACCATCGAGGGCTGATTTAGACAGGACTTCGTGCTCTGTATCCTTAACCGTCGCATAAGTCGTAATGAGATTTTGGGCATCTGAATAGACGTAACGCGTGTAAGTTCCGTTTACGAGACTGGCGATCTTCTCCAACCGACCGATACTGTCATAGTAGATTCTTTGGGCTGGCCCAGTGGTTGAGTCGGCAGTCGCATTAGGCGGCGGTGACTGCTTCCAGGTGACGGCCCCAAAGTCATAATTGAAGCGAGTCCGCGACGTGAAATCGTCTCCGTCCTCCGATGAAGTTGGGTAAGCCAGGGTGGTAAAACTCCTCGAAGCGTCGGCGTCCACCCCGTTTGCATAAAACTGATCGGCGTAGCTCACCTCACTGGCATGACCAACCGGATCGATCAGTTTCACCATTGAGCCGGCAGTGTTGTAGAGCGTGCTGGTAGTCACAGAGGCTGAAGAGCCTGTCGATACGTCATACCGGGTCACGCTGGTCATGTTAGCGCGACCACTCAATACGCCTGAATCAAAATTGGTGTCATGCTGAACGGGCGAATCATTGCCGACGATAGAATTAGTACCATCGTAGGAATACCCGATCTTAGTGCTCAACGTCTCATTGCCATTACTCGGATCTACTTCATACAGGGTGCGTTCACTTATCAGTCCAATAATTCGCAAGCTCCGGTAGGGTTCATTCAAATTGTAAGTGACATGTGTACGCCGTAAGACAGTCGTGGCGTTTGCCTGGTACTCCTTCACGTCTTGAGGAAGACTACAGGTAGTGTTCTCCACTGATTGATAAGTGATCACGGTGCGAGCCTGATTTATCACTTGACCAGATCCGTCGAAGTCGGAAATATTTGTTTCCTTGCTGCGCGGGTTGAGGACATATGAAACCGACGTATTGTCCTGATCCCATGTAGTAACCACGGCCTTCTGCTTGTTAGGCACACTTTGGGACGGAGCACTCTTGCCGTACGTTTCAACCACTGCAGGCAGGCCTCGTTTCCAGCCGGAAGACGTGCCGGCAGCGCCCTCGAAATACATTAAGTGATAGCTATCGTCAGGCATTGTGATCTTTGCCTTGACGCCGCTGTGACTGCTGGAGTCGGCAAGCGTCCAGCTGGCTGAGACCGGAGCGTCAAACCCGGTCGCCACTTCCTGTTCGGAGCCAGACGGCAATCCCGAGTCGCCTAAACTGCCCGACCGGTTCCAGTTTTCAGCCCAGTCACGGCGCTCGGTGAACCGGGGGCAGTCAGTTTGAGCAGTGCCGCTGCTGTCAACCGGCAGGTTGTAAGAGCGATAGTTGAGTGTGTGTTCATCCTTGGCATACGCCGTGATTTTCCGAACTTGTCCCCACGAGGTGTAGTCAAAATCGAAATGAGCATCGTCACTAAGCTTAACCTGCCGTAATACGCGAATGGAGCTGCTGTTTTGTGGGCCATTCACCGTAAGGCCCGTGAAGTTCGTCTGAATGGTGAGGTTGGAGGCGCCGTAGTAAAACCTCGCCCAATAGTGTGTTAGCGCTGAACCGTTTACTGTCCACGATTGGGTAATGCTCTCGAGGCCGTTCGTACCGTAGTTAAAATTAATCGTGCGGGAAAGAGTATCTATGACGCTGGCCAGACGGCCGTTACTGTCGTAGTTAATGGTGATGTAGTTGCCGTTACGATCTTCTATCTTCGTGCACTGATAATCGCTCCCCTGCCAGACATACCACATGCGCATGCCGCTGGTGTCACGCACCATCATGGTGTTAGTGTCCAACAAGAGATGTGACGAGTCGCCGGCCTCATATAACAGCGTGGCGCCTACCTGACGAAGCTCGGTTCGACTGCCGTCGGGCAGAATCAATAGGAACGCGTTCTTACCCACCTCGGCGTTGTAGTACTGCGGTTGAATAACCGGAAAGCCCAACCTAAAACCGGCGCTGGGAAAGCCACGATCGTCATCAAAAGAAATAGTCGAACCGTATTTGGTCCAAACGAGTGAGTTGTAACTCAACATCAAGCCGAGATCTAAACCGGACCGTCCCGGCAAATTAACAAGCGGCAGGCTCCAGTTGAAGTTGCGCGACAGCGGGTTTTCACCCGATCCACCCGTCTCATTCGTGGGATCGAGGCGCGCTTGAGATGAATTGCCTCCGTAATACTCAGGGCCGGCGCTGGTGCTGGCGCCGCGCGCGGATCTTTCTCTTAATTCTTCAATGTGCACTTTCCTGATCTGAGTGCTTGCCACCGTAATCGTTGAGTCGGTGAAACTGGTCACGGGGATGCTGAGCGCAGTTAGTGCCTCATTCAGCCTATCGCGAAGTTGTTGCACGTGGGTTCGATAGATATAGACGCCGGTCAGATTTGTATCCGTCCACGTGGCCGCGCTAAGGCCTGCCAACGCGCGCATCGAATTCACTGACTGGCGCAAGTCGTAGATGTGGTCCTTCTTGATTTCCGAAACATTAGTGGTCAAGGTCGGATCCGTGAATGATATGGCGGTAGCCGCTACCAAAGTGCTGGATGGAGAACTCACACCGAGCGAATCTACTGCACGCACACGATACAGATAAGAGGTCGCACTGCTAATGCCAGAGTCCTGATAACTCGTGGTTGTCGGAGTCGCAATAACCGAAAACGGCCCGCTTATGTTTTGACTACGCTCGACGATGTAACTTGCGACCGAACCTGAGGGAACAGTCCAACTGAGATTGATCGTTGAGCTCGATACGGTACCTACTTCCAGATTCGAGGGAGCGGCCAGGACCGGAGGCGGAACAAAGGCAAAGGGTCGAGGTTGGCTCGCAGGCGCTGGCGGTCGATTTTTCAAACGCCGAATCGAGGCCTCGATGACATTTGACACGGTACGGACCGCTGCCGCCTCGAGGTGATCGATGCTCGTCGCAACCTTTCGAAAAGGCCGGCTGCGGTAAACATTGTCTCGCGTCCATGCCGTCGCCTGCGTTCGCCATTGGTTCGCGAGTCCGACCACAGCCGGAACCGCTGACGGATCGGATCCGATCAGCAACGCGAGAACCAGCACGATGGCTAATTTGCGGGCCAGTCGCTCTTTTGCCCTAACTGTTACTCGGGTGGGCACGAGTTTGCGCACGCGAAAACGGCTCGCCAACTTGCTGCTCATAGCGACAAATGCACTCCGGAAATGATAGACAGGCGACATGAGAGACACTCCTCAGTGAGAAACCAATCAGAATCTGGTGATACTGTTTCTATTGCAGGCTGAGTAACACGAGAATCTCACCCTCTCCCTTTGCGAGGGGCTCGAGTGCTTTGCCTATCAAGGTACCGGGTCGGTGGAGTTCGATGCCGCTGACGTTGATCGGTTTGGATTTAATTGCGACGCCGGCGATGTCGCTCGTGACCAGGAGGTCGCCGACTTGAATCGGAGCGTTCGTGGCGTCGACACGCACCTTCACGCGACCCGTGGTCGCCACCAGAACCTTTCCTTCGCCTGCCTCCCCCAAGGCGATTCCCGGTTGCAGCGAAATCACGCCCGCGACACGCGTGTCGTATGCTTGTGACGAGGCGATAACCTGGTTCGATTTCGTGTGATCGAGAACGACGACGGTACCTGGTAAGAGGGATTGAGACGAGGGCACCCATTCGGCCAGGTCCTGGTATTTCGCTGCGATGTTCCCTTCGACTACAAGGTTACCGGTGATTCTGCCATCGCCGGAAACATGCAGTTTCGAAGTCGGCGATCCCGTGCCGATACCGACGTTGCCGGTGCTGAAATAGATATTTGAGCTGGCTGTGGTCCATTGCGAGCTCACTTGCGACCACCCTGTTTTGCAATCACCCGCGATGCAGAGCCCGCCTGAGGTATTGAGTTGGCCGCCTTGGACGTCAACCTTATAACCGGGAGATGGGGTTCCAATTCCAAGGCTTCCCGCGTTAGTAAGTCTCATGCGTTCGGATGCGAGGCTATTAGTACTGTCGGTATCGTTCGTGAAGAATCCGATTGAGCCTTTGTACCAGGCATCGCTTCCGGTGAGGAACTTGATCTCGGCAGCAGAAGTACTGTCCACCAGGCCATGATTGCTCCGCGCAAAAAAGCGGCTCAGAACAGCGTTGGTACCAAAGGCGGAGGTATCGCCCGGCGCGAAACCAAAGCTGGAGCCGGTCGTGAGAGTTCCTACCGTGAAATTGCCGGTTAGATTCCCGTCTCCGACGACATGAAGCTTTGCGGTAGGGCTTGTGGTACCGATTCCAAGATTGCCGGAACTTGAGATCCTCACCCGCTCAACAGCATTACTATTCGTACTGTCGGTATCATTCGTGAAGAACCCAATTGCACCTTTGTACCAGGCGTCGCTTCCAGTCATGAATTTGATTTCGGCAGCAGACGTGCTGTCCACGGTACCGTAGTTGCTCCGGGCGACAATTCGGTTGAGCACGGCATTCGTGCCTAAGGCTGAGGTATTGCCGGGCGCGAACCCAATCGCTGCGCCGAGACCGCCAAGGTCAAATTTGAAGTATGGCGCCGTCGTGCCAAGACCGACGTTGCCGGTGTTGTAATAGATATTTGAGCTCGAGGTGTTCCATTGCGAGGCCACCTGCGACCAGCCAGTCTTGCAGTCTCCCGCGATGCAGAGCCCACCCGACGTATTAAGCTGCCCGCCTTGCACATCAAATTTATAGCTCGGCGAGGTCGTGCCGAGACCAACGTTGCCGGTGCTGAAATAGATATTTGAGCTGGAGGTGGTCCATTGTGAGCTCACTTGCGACCAGGCAGTCTTGCAGTCTCCCGCAATACAGAGCCCACCCGACGTATTGAGCTGCCCGCCCTGTACGTCGAGCTTGTAACTCGGTGCAGTCGTGCCGATGCCAACCTTTCCTGCGTTAGTGATGTTCATCGCTTCCGTCCACGTAATTGTCCCGTCCGCGGAGCCGGAGGAAGCGATTCGAAACCCGTAGCCGCCGTTGTATAGGTAATAGTCAGCCGCCGGGCCGGAACCCTTATACTTCCAGCCTGAGCTGTAGTAAGCATTGCTCAAATGGTGCAAGTCACCAACCGTTCCAAAGAATATCGATGTATTGACGCTTTCAATCACCCCAGCATGGCCGTTCCAGTTTTCTATATCCGTGGAGCCCACGCCGACATTGCCCGTGGTGGTTATGTTATTGCCGTTGCTGGTCCAGGTAGCCTGCGCCTGAACCTGGACGGCCGCGTTAATGAAAATCAGCAGCAGAAGGGCAATCATAGTGAGCGGCAGGTGCGAAAAGCGGCGCGCCTTCATTCGAGTATTGTTCATCATGTCTTCCTTTTCTATCGGTCAATTGAGAAGCGGTTGTGGCGCGAAGTTCTTTGAATTAGTGGAAAGCGGCGGATGAACCGTCGCTCGGTATTTCAGGCACACTTCAGCTGATGCGCCACCCGAGTGATGCCTTAGCAACTTCGCTTATCTGTGTAGAGTGAATTGCGAGTGACGCCGGGCTGATGACCCGGAAGACACTTAACCAAACTGAAATCCCTCTGAGTGTGGGAGAACCAGGATTACCGTATTGACGCCCAGGAAATGAATTGCTGTGACGGGGTAGCTGTGTGTTTTAGTTAATTGGGTAAGACCAGAGATGGGAACGACAACAATCGTTGCCAACTTTGAGTTGAACCTTGCGTCACCAGCAATGGACTTATAACAGCGTCCATGGGTTCGAACAAGAAACACCGCGTTTTATTTTGCGCGGTGGGAAAAGTTTGGTGATCCTATTGCTGAGTGTTGCGACGAGTCGTGGCCGCACCGTGGCAAACCAAATCAAATTCAGTTCGAGGGGCTGGTGGGCTGTAGACTCTTCAGCACCTTTTCGCGGAACGTGCGGGCGCTTTCTTTGATGGCGGCTTCATCAAGGGTCAGCAGCTTGCGGTCGCGCATCACAATCTTGCCGTTGATGACTACGGACAAGACATCCGAAGCCTTTGTCGCGTAAACGAGATCTGAATAAAGGTTGTAGAGCGGAATCTGATGCAGGTCATCACGCTCGATGATGACGATGTCGGCGCGTTTGCCAACTTCAAGCGATCCAATCTCTCGATCGAGATGCAAAGCCTGAGCGCTGCGAATCGTAGCCATCTCGAAAGCTTCCTGTGCTGAGATGACTTTTGGGTCGCCGCTGAAAACCTTGTGCAGCTTCGCCGCCGTGTCCATCTCTTCCCACATGTTGAGATCGTTGTTGGAAGCCGCGCCATCGGTGCCCAGGCCAACTCGAACTCCTTCGGCCAGCATTTTCGGCACGGGTGCGACGCCGGCAGCTAGTTTCATGTTTGATTGTGGATTATGCACCACGCCGACTTTCAATTTTCTCAACGTTTCGATCTCAGCTGCAGTGGGCCACACGACGTGGGCGGCAATCACGCGCTCATTTAGAAAACCAATCCCCTCGAGATAATCAATGGGGCTGGACTTCTTTGCCTTGATGCTGTCGTCGACTTCTCGTTTCGTCTCGGAGATGTGGGTGACGATTGGAGCGCCCGTGCGATCTGAAAAGGCGCGCACCGCCTTAAGATGTTCTTCTGAAACTGTGTACGGAGCGTGCGGCGCAATTGCGGGCACGATTAGTTCATTTCCCTGCCAGCGCTTCACAAACTTTTCAACGTAGGCCATCGCCTCGGCGTTGCTTTTGTTGTCGGCGACCGGAAAATCAATAACCGTCTCTCCGAGAACGCCACGCACTCCGGCCTTCGACGTTTCTTCCGCGATTGCATCTTCGAAGTAATACATGTCGCAGTAGGTGGTCGTGCCGCCGCGAATCATCTCCGCCAGGCCCAGGCGGGTGCCGGCCCGGACGAACTCTTCCGTGACGTTCTTCGCCTCAGCCGGAAAAATGTATTTGGTGAGCCACTCCTGGAGATCGAGATCGTCTGCCAGGCCACGAAACAAAGTCATCGGGATGTGAGTGTGACCATTGATGAGCCCGGGAATGATCACGCGGTTACCGGCATCAATTGTCTCGCGAGCAAAGTATCCTTTTTGAATCTCCGCGCTCGGCCCGACTGCTACTATGCGACCGCGAGAAATCGCAATAGCGCCATTCTCGATTACGCGGCGCGTGTTATCCATCGTCACAATCGTGCCGCCCACAATTATCAAGTCAGCGTTGACTTTGCCTGACTGGGCGTCCGCGATTATTGATGAACCGTTCAGAACCATGGAGAGTAGGATCACAAGGGCCAACAGGTGCTTTGACATAATTTCGATAGCGATCAAAACCGATCTATCCACAGATTACGCAGATTTCGAACGGAAAACGATCTTTGGCCTTTGATCTTTGGTCTTTGTGCGTGAGCGGCAATTCACCTTGACACGCTTCTTTAATAACATCTTTCGTGATCGCCACAAAGAATCAGTAGATTCAACTACAAAGATCTAAGACCAAAGTCCAAAGACCACTTCTTGAATCGGCGTAATCTGTGGATAGGTTTTTGAACTCGTCTAAGGCTTCTCGTACTTCTTCGCGACAAACTCCTTTAGAAAACGCGCGTCAAAGGCTCGCGGCAAAAGGTTCTCGATGTGCAAAGCTTCCTTCGCACCGTGTACGTTCACCATGACAATGTCCGCCTGCTTCGCATACTCCCAAATGATTTGCCGGCAAGTGCCGCATGGAGGCGTCAAAGTCTCAGTGTCTGCTGCCACCGCGAGGTTAGTAAAATTTCGCTCGCCCTCAGAAAGAGCTTTCCAAATCGCGACTCGCTCCGCGCAGACTGTCAGGCCGTAGCTCGCGCTTTCAATATTGCAGCCCGTATAGATCTTACCCGTGTCGGTGCGCACAGCCGCGCCTACCAAAAAGTTCGAAAACGGAGCGACCGACCGTTGCCGCGCAGCCAGCGCTGCTTCAATTACTTCCTGTTCAGCTGATTCGCTCAAGCTTGACCTCCAACTGTGATTAGTCCATTAGCCAGTCTTTCGCGAATCTTCCCGCTGATCAAGTCAATACTCACGAGATTATGGCCACCTTCAGGGATGATTACATCTGCATGACGTTTCGACGGTTCGACGAACTGCATGTGCATGGGGCGAACCGTCACCAAATATTGCTCGATTACCGATTCGACCGTGCGACCTCGTTCGGCAAGGTCTCTCCGCAATCGTCGAATAAAACGAATGTCATCCGGCGTGTCGACAAAGACTTTGATATCCAACTGCTCCAGCAGCCGCGGGTCGGCGAAGATTAAGATGCCTTCCACGATCACGATCGGCTGGGGCTCGACCGACAGAGTCTCGTTCATACGAGTGTGAGTGCGAAAGTCGTAAATCGGCAAGTCAACGGGCTCACCGGCCTTGAGTTTGCGCACATGATTGACTAGCAGATCGTTGTCGAGCGCATCCGGGTGATCGAAGTTCGCGAGCTGACGGCCATCGAGCGGAAGGTCTTTCAAGTTGCGGTAATACGAGTCCTGCTGGATGAAGACAACATCTCTCGTGCTTACCGCTTCAAGGATGCTCTTAGCGACGGTGGTTTTCCCGGAACCGGTACCGCCGCAAATGCCGATGATCAAGTTCACTGAATTATCCATGCCGAGTAAAGTAACTTCGATTGGCACGAGACGCTTGCCATTGCTTCAACTACTCTCATTCACACCCGGTTTTAACCGGGTGATGAGCTCAAACAATCTGGTTAACCGTTTTAACGGTTTCCATCTCCTTACAAGAAAATAAACCGTTGAAACGGTTTCGGTTTCACCCCTTACAATCCATCACCCGGTTGAAACCGGGTGAGAATGAGACGAGACCTAATCAACCTCGCTGATGCACTCGACCTTGCTGATGCACTCAACCTCGCTGATTCACTCGCACCACGAGCCGGCGCAACAATCTCGCAAACACGTCGCGTACTTGCTTGCCAGTCTCCATCACCTCCTGGTGATTTATCTTCTCGTTCCCCAGGCCGGCGGCCATGTTCGTGATACAGGAGATTCCCAGCACCGCCATTCCCATGTGCCGCGCGACAATAGCTTCCGGCACCGTGCTCATGCCTACGGCGTCGGCGCCAAATCCACGCAGCATATGAATCTCAGCTGGAGTCTCATAACTGGGCCCCGCGAGCGCAGCATATACACCTCGACGCAGCTCAACACCGAGCGCTCGAGCCTCTTCAACCGCCACCTCCTGCAACTCGCGCGAGTAAACTTCTGTCATGTCCGGAAAGCGAGGACCAAAGCGATCGTCGTTCGTGCCACGCAACGGGCTGGTCCCCATCAAATTCAAATGATCGTTAATCAACATCAGTGCGCCCTGGCTCAACTGCACGTCGATCCCGCCCGCAGCGTTGGTGAGCAGCAGCGTATTGATGCCAAGCAACTTGAAAACCCTCACCGGAAAGGTGACTTGTTCAAGCGAATAGCCTTCGTAGAAATGGACGCGACCTTGCATCGCCACGACAGGCACGTCTTCGACCGTGCCAATTACCAACCTGCCGGCGTGTCCCGCTACAGTTGAAGTTGGAAAGCCTGGAATCTCCGCGTAGGGTATTCCCGTGGCGTCCTTGAGTTCATCTCCAAAATCACCCAAGCCGCTTCCCAGAACTAAGGCGATGCGCGGCTGTGAACTGATCCGCGCGCGAATGATTCTCGCGGCATGCTCTGCGCGCTCGTAACTCCCGCCAGTTTCTGTTTGAGCAGCCATCTTCACCCCTCGCTTGTCGTTCTCTGCCGGGCAATCAAGGTTGCGCTAACGTAAATTGCAGCGCCCGACAGCCCGATGATTTCCTGAATAAGAGCATCGCTCATGTTTGAAACTTATGCCACGGGCTCGCCCCGTGGTCACTAACGTTGGCAGCTACCACTCTGCAATCACTAAGATCAAGGATGCCACGGGCTCGCCCCGTGGTCACTAACGTTGGCAGCTACCACTCTGCAATCACTAAGATCAAGGATGCCACGGGCTCGCCCCGTGGTGACTAACGTTAGCAGCTACCACTCTGCAATCACTAAGATCAAGGATGCCACGGGCTCGCCCCGTGGTCATTAACGTTAGCAGCTACCACTCTGCAATCCAATAAGACCAAGGATGCCACGGGCTCGCCCCGTGGTGAGCTCATTATTTGAAGAATCGAAACGTGAACCTCCACCCGGCCTTTGCCCTGGCTGCCAACGTCAAGTACCACGGAACAAGCCCGTGGCCTGACAAGCCACATACGTACGCTCCACAAGCTAATGTCAGCAAGTTGAGCAAGCCGACGAGGGAAACTCAACAGCCCCTCGTCCCATCCTAACGTTCTTTCTGATAGGGAATGCCCAATGCGCGCGGCGGACGCGAGTGACCGATAAATCCGGCCAACACAACGATCGTCAGCACGTAGGGCACCATCTGCACAAACTGTACGGGGATATCTTCTCCTGAAGGAAGTTTTACCACACCTTGCATCTGAATGGATATTGCTTCGGTGAAGCCGAAGAGGAGACAGGCAAGCATCGTTTGCACTGGACGCCATTTGCCGAAGATTAGCGCCGCCAGGGCAATAAACCCACGGCCCGCTGTCATGTTGCGAGTGAATAAGGACGATTGTCCAATGGAAAGATAAGCGCCACCGAGACCGGCCAGGATACCCGACAACAAAACTCCCCAGTAACGCATGCGAGCTACACCGACACCGGCGGCATCAGCGGCTTCCGGATTCTCACCGACCGCGCGCAAGCGAAGTCCGAACGGCGTTCTGTACATCACGTACCAAATCAGCGGCACTGCAATCAGGAATGCGGCAACGATGGGCAGCCGGGGAATAAGTTGTTCCCTGGGAATCTGCGGTGTCGAGCCGGACGACAAGAAAAATGCGCCGCTAAGAAACGCCGGCATACCTAACATAAGGATGTTGATGGCCGTTCCCGTGACGACTTGATCGGCTTTGTAACGAATGCTCACGAGCGCGTGGATGGAGGCAATCGCTAATCCGGCAGTCATGCCGGCGGCCAGACCAATCAAAGGATTACCAACGGCCCAGGTTACGGCCGCTGCAGTAAAGGCTCCAGCCAACATCATGCCTTCAAGCGCGATGTTGATGACGCCTGACCGCTCAGAAAGGAGACCTCCCATCGCAGCCAAAACCAATGGCGTCGCCAGGCGCACAGTGGACCATAGCAGTGCTGTTGTGAAGAGATCTTTCATCGCTTAGACCTTTGATTGCTTGAACAGACTGAAGTTTTCGAATTGACCTCGGAAGAATGCTTCCGCGGCAACAAAAATAATGATGGTGCCTTGCAACACTTGAACAATGTCTTTCGTGACGTGCTCTGAAAATCCGTCGACATAAATTCCGCCATGTTGCAAGACGCCGAAAAGCAAGGCAGCAATGATCACTCCGAACGGATGATTCCGACCCAACAATGCCACGGCTATCCCGGTGAACCCGTAGTTGTCGGAGAAACCGTCATAATAACGATACCGGTAGCCCATGACTTCATTAATCCCGACCATCCCTGCCAGCGCGCCTGAGATCGTCATGGCGATCACAATCTGCTTGCGAATAGAGATGCCGCCATATTCTGCCGCGGTCGGGCTAGCGCCTGTGGAGCGCAACTCATATCCCCACTTTGTCCGCCACAGGAAGTAGTAAACGAGAACACAACAGAGCAGCGCGAGCAGGAAAGCAAGATTAAGCGGAATTCGTTCGGGCAAACCGGGAATGAATTTCCCCAGGCGAGCGATGTGGGCTCCTTTGCCAATCTCCGAACTCTGCATGATCGGATCGCCAGGCACCTTGTAGTGATATTGAACAAAGTAGCTGATGAGGGCGATGCCGATGAAGTTCAACATGATCGTGTTGATTACTTCATGAGATCCAAAGCGTGCTTTCAGGACGCCGGGGATGGCGCCCCAAACACCGCCTGCGAAAATAGCAGCCACAAAGCAAAGCGGGACCAGTATCCAGGCGGAGCGCTGCGACATCGTAATGCCAACCCAGGCAGCCGCAAACGCAGCCACGTACAGTTGCCCTTCAACGCCGATATTCAAAAGCCCGCAGCGAAAGGCAACCAGCACGGCGAGCCCCGTGAAGATCAAAGGCGTCGCGTGGAAAAGCGTGTAGCCAATACCGTCAGGCCATGAGAGCGCGCTGAAGATCAAAAGCTTGTAGGCCTGAATCGGATTGTCGCCGATCAGCAGGATCAGGATGCCGCCAACGATAAACGCCGCCAGCACGGCCATCAGCGGAAAAATTAACTCACGAAGAAGTTTCATTTTCTTTAAAAGACGTTCTTAGATCTTTGTGCTTTGCAAAAGTCTCGGCTCCGTAAACTCAACCGCAAAGAACAAAGTACAAAAAACAAAAGACAGAATTAGTGTCCCCGCGTCATGAGTAGGCCGATCTCTTCGATGGTTGCCACTTTGGGATCGACTTCACCGACGATGTTGCCCTTGTGGATAATGAGCAGCCGATCGGCAAGCGAGGTCACCTCTTCAAGTTCAGCCGAGACCAGCAGCACGGCACACCCGGCATCACGCAAAGCGACCAGCTTCCGATGGATAAACTCAATCGCGCCGATATCAACGCCGCGAGTTGGTTGAGACACCAGCAACAACTTCGGATTGAGTTTGAACTCGCGACCAATAATCAGCTTCTGCTGATTTCCTCCGGAAAGCGCGCGAGCCGGCAACTCGGAATTCGCTGGTCGCACGTCGAAGCCTTGAATGATCTCGTTGACGCGCCTTTGAATCGCCGCGTTGTCGAGCATTATGTTTCCCAACGACGTGACTGGCGGTCGATAGTGAACGCCGAGAATTGAATTTTCGGCCAGGCTGAATTCCAACAACAATCCGCGCCGATGCCTGTCCTCAGGGATATGAGCAATGCCACGCTCACGTCGCGACCGCGCGCCTTCGTTAGTAATGTCGTGGCCCTCGAACGAGATGCTGCCTGAAAGTTGTGACGCGGGAACAAGACCGGCCAACGCCTCGATCAATTCCGTCTGACCATTCCCTTCTACGCCCGCGATGCCAACAATTTCTCCCGCGCGAACTTCGAAGGAAACCTGATTCACTCGTTTGCCGCCATCAGTCGCGCTGACGGAGAAGTTGTTTAGCTTGAGCCGGGGTTCTCCGACGTGTGCTTCCGGTTTCTCGACTCTCAAAAGAACTTCGCGACCCACCATCAAGCGAGCCAGCTCGGCAGCGTTCGTATCTTTCGTTTGCACGTTTCCGACAACCTTGCCGTCGCGCATCACCGTGACTTCATCAGAAATCGCGAGCACTTCGGACAACTTATGAGTGATGATGACGATAGTCTTGCCCTGCTCGCGCATTCCTCGAAGAATGACAAAGAACTCGTCGACTTCCTGCGGCGTCAAAACAGCGGTGGGTTCGTCCAGAATCAACAGTCGAGCGTTTCGATAAAGAGCTTTCAGCAGCTCAACACGCTGCTGCTGGCCTACGGAAAGATTTTCAATGACAGCGTTCGGATCGACGGAAAGTTTGAATTCTTCCGAGAGGCTTCGGATTCTTTGGGCGGCAGTGTTCAAATCGAGCGCAAATGCGCTACCGGGTTCAGCGCCGAGAACGATGTTCTCAGCAACGGTCATCGTGTCGACCAGCATGAAGTGCTGGTGAACCATACCGATGCCCAACGCAATCGCGTCATGCGGCCTCGAGATCTGGCGCACCTGACCTTCAACGAGTATGTCGCCCGAGTCGGCTGTGTAAAAGCCGTAGGCGATACGCATGATCGTCGACTTCCCCGCTCCATTCTCGCCGACAATTGCGTGTATCGTTCCGGTCTCAACTTTAAAGCTGACCCGATCGTTGGCCTGGACCGCCCCAAATCTTTTCGAGATATCTCTTAGCTCTAACATTGTTGTTATGTGTTCTGAGTTGTCCGTTATTTGTTCTTAGTTCTTGGTCCTTTGTTCTTTGTGCTTTGTCTTAATAAAGCTCTTGAAAGCCTTGCGGCATCGTCGATAGAACGAAAGTACGCATTCAGCGTGGGTACGATTTCGTCAATGACAGGCTTTAACTCGTTAATCTGTACCTTGGTTAAGAGTTTCCGTTTGAATGCGCGCCGTAGCCAGTGCTTTGTCTCGTAAAGAGAGCCGCGAGCCATCCGAACAAATCGACGGTTGTCTTCAATGGTTCCACGACCGGTTCCTTCAGCAATGTTCGCTCCGATCCCATCGGTACACCTAACCAACTGCTTGCCGACAGTGTCCTTAGCAAAGTAATCCCACCGTAGCACGATGGACCAAACTTTATCAGCCAGGCTCTCTGACAGTTGGTAGACTCTTAAGTTTTCAAAATTCGTCTTTGCCACACAATCCTCCACAGAAAGGTGAGTTGAGCAGCGTGGTGGATTGAGCAACAAACCAAAAAGACTAGTACAAAGTACAAAGAACTAAGAACAAAGAACGTTCCTTATTTGAGCATCGCATCAGTAACTTTAATCTGACCGTTGATGATCTTTAGTTTGGCTTCTTCGACGGACTTGATCATTTCGGGCGTGATCAAATCTTTATTGAACTGGTCCATGGAATAGCCGACGCCGTCCTTATCCAGACCATACACGTGGAATCCCGCCTGGAAGCGCCGGTTCACGACGTCATCAACAATCGAATAAACAGCGTTATCGACGCGCTTGACCATGCTTGTCAAAACAAAGCCTGGCTTCACCATGTTCTGGTTTGAATCGACCCCGATCACGAAATGAGTCGCGCGACCGTTAACCTTGCCGGCCTGCTCGACAGCATCGAAAGCTCCCAGCCCTGAGTTACCCGCCGCCGTGAAGATCACATCAACGCCCTTGCCAATCTGAGCCAGCGAAAGCTCCTTGCCTTTGCCCGGATTGTTCCAGGCGCCATCCGTGACGCCGACGTAGTTTTGAATGACTTTGATATTCGGGTTAACTGACTGAGCGCCCTCTTCGTAGCCCTTCTCGAAACGATGAATCAGGCCAATATCCATTCCCCCGAGAAAGCCGATCGTTCCGGTCTTTGAAGTTTCAGCAGCCAGCATGCCAACCAGATAAGAACCCTCGTGCTCCTTAAAGACCAGCGACGCAACATTCGGCAATTCACTTACGCCGTCAACGATGGCGAACTGAATCTTCGGATAGTCTTTAGCAACGAGTTCCATAATCGGCGCTTGAGCAAAACCAACGCCAATGATCAGGTCGTAGCCTCTTTCAGCGAACGCTCGCATAGCCGGCTCGATTGAGGTTGGGTTTCCCGGCTCGATGTCTCGCAGGACAATATTCAACGCTTTCTTTTCACAGCTTGTCCCATCGGGCCACTTACCGCTCTCGGCACATTTCACGCCTGCCCAAGCCGCTGCATTGAACGAACGATCGTCTTTGCCGCCGATATCGAAAACGATGCCAACGTGAATCTTCGATTTGTCGTCCTCAGCGTAACTTTTGCTGTTACACGCGACACCGCCCAAAGCCATTACAACCAAAAGCAAAAGAGCCAGCAAAGATTTGAGATCAACTAGCGATTTCATTCGTTGATTACTTCCTTAATAAGATTTGGCAGCTGCGCCGGCGGTTTGTCACCAACTTCGTAAGCCTTTTCGATGCGCGCCACTGCTTCGCGCGCTTTTGCCGGATCGTCACATTGAACAATGCCGATTGGTTGCTGCGGCCCAACCTCATCGCCAATCTTCACTTCGGCCAGAAAGCCAACCGACGGGTCAATCGAGTCTTCGATGCGGACGCGGCCACCACCGATCGCCGCAATAGCGTGACCTACTTCTGTTGTATTTACCTTTGTTATGAATCCAGGGCGCGGGGATTCTACCTTAACTGATTCTCGCGCCAAAGGAAGAAAACGATCGGGATCGTCGCAGACTCGGGGTTCACCACCTTGCGCCTCTATGTTCTTCCGAAAACACTCGAGAGCGTCGCCGGAATCTAGCGCTCGCTGTAGCCGAGAATGCGCGCCGGCCAGTGAGCCTTCCACGCCCGCAAGCACCAACATATGGGCCGATAATTCAACCGAGAGATCAAGAACGGGTCGCGCCTTTTCATCAATCTCGCCACGCAAAAGTTCGAGACATTCCTTCACTTCGTTTGAGTTCCCCACCGCGCGACCGAGGGGCTGGTTCATATCGGTGAGCAAAGCTCGAGTACGAATGCCGCAGGAATTTCCGGTGCCGACCAGCGCATGCGCGAGACTTTCAGCGCGAGCCTCGTTACGCATGAACGCGCCGTTGCCGACTTTTACATCTATCACCATCGCGTTTAATCCGGCGGCGCCTTTCTTGGAGATAATCGAGGCAACGATCAAAGGAATTGATTCAATTGTCGCAGTCGCGTCCCGTAACGCATAAAGCTTTTTGTCGGCCGGCGCAATTTCGCCGGTCTGGCCATTCATCACATAACCAACTTTTTCCAACACGTCTCGAAACTCGCTGGTCGAGAGGTTAACGCGGTAACCCGGGATCGACTCCAATTTGTCGAGCGTCCCGCCGGTGTGGCCCAGGCCACGCCCGGAGATCATGGGAACACAAACACCGCACGCAGCAACGAGCGGCGCGATAATCAGGGAGGTCTTATCACCTACTCCGCCGGTCGAGTGCTTGTCTGCCTTTGGTTTTGAGATGTCTGTGAAGTCGAGAATGATTCCCGAGTTAAGCATGGCTTCGGTGAGCGCCTGCTGCTCGGACAAATTCATGCCATTGAGATAGACTGCCATCAGAAGGGCACTAACCTGATAGTCGGCTATCTCTTCACGGGTGACGCCAGCAATGAAGAAGTCAATTTCTTCCCGGGTCAGATGTTCGCCATCCCGCTTTTTGCGAATGACATCCTGTGGTCGCATTAGCTAGCTTATAGCTGATCCTCCCTCATTTGTCAGTATCAACTTATGGACCAAAGGAGATTAGCCACGGATGAACGCGGATAACACGGATCTGAAAATCGTTTGCCTGCGAACGCTCTGGCTCAACTTGGAAAGCCTAAGCACTGAAGATCTACTTCTCAAGCTCAATAAGCTCATGGTCAGGAAGGGTTGCTTGCGCCCGCCTCAACTTTCATCAGCATTCAACTTTGGATCTTAAGATTCAAAACTCGAGCTTAGGCACCTTCTCAACCCTCAGCTGACTCCATTTTACCAGCTCCAAAAAGTTAGCCAATCTGCCTCATCAACACGATCGCTTGCGCGGCAACAGCTTCACCTCGTCCGATCGCGTCCAGGCCTTCATTGGTTTTTGCCTTGATACTGACACAAGAGATTTCGACCTGAAGAGTCTCGGCAATCTTTTCTCGCATGGCTGCTACATGCGGCCTCAGCTTTGGCCTTTCAAGAATTACCGTCGCGTCTACGTTGACGACATTGAAGCCGCGTTCGCGCGCCAGCCACGCCACCCGGGAAAGCAGCTGCACCGAATCGGACCCTTTCCACTGTGGATCCTGATCGGGAAAATGCACGCCGAGATCGCCTTCGGCCATAGCCCCGAGAATCGCGTCGGAAATAGCATGCAACAAAGCGTCAGCATCTGAATGTCCGTCCGCGCCTCGATCAGATGCGATTAGCACGCCACCCAACACGAGCGGCCGCCCCTCAACCAAGCGATGGATGTCATTACCGATACCGATCCTGAACAATTTTATAGCCTCTTGAGGGATGTTCGCTTAGCTTTCGATTTCTGTTCTTTGTTCTTAGTACTTTGTTCTTTGCTCGCTTCCGAAGCTTTACTTGTCCAAATCATGCGAACCTCTACACAAACTCAAATACAAAGAACCAAGAACCAAGGACTAAGAACTGCATCGTAGTAACGCTTCAGCGACGATCAGGTCTTCCGGAGTCGTAATCTTTATGTTCCTCGGACTACCTTCGACGGCTGTGACGGAAATGCCGAGTCGCTCCATCAGCACACTCTCGTCAGTCAAACTCTGATCGCTTATATCGGCTTGTGCATACGCCCGGCTCAGCAACGAGTAGCGAAAACATTGCGGTGTCAAAGCACGGCGTAACCGAGATCGTTCCAGTGTGCTGACAATCCGATCGTCCTTGATCTCCTTGATCGTATCGGTTACCGGAGCGACCAAAACGGCCGCATCATTCTGCTGGGCAGCGCTGACTGTCCTTGCTATTTCGTCGGCGCTTACGAGTGGGCGGACTCCGTCATGAACAGCTACCACCTCCACTGTAGCCGATCGCAGCGATTGCAACCCGCGCCAGACTGATTCGGATCGCGTGGCGCCGCCGGGAACCACTCTGGATAGTTTGCGCAGGCCAAACCGCGCTGCCGAAGCAAGAAAGTTCGCTGATTCACTTGCCGGCAAGACCACAACTATTTCGTGAATGGACTCGCACTCATCGAAAGCCCTGATTGCGTGAATGATGATGGGGATGCCGGCAAGCTCGAGAAACTGTTTCGCGCCTTCGCCACCCATTCGAGAACCTTGCCCAGCTGCGACAATGATGGCGACGTTCATCGGTTTTGTCAGTACCACCTGCGGTAGCGGGTGGCTAGCTTGAACACCCAGGCTCCAGAGAAACAAAGCCACCCGCTACCGCAGGTGGTTCTGACAGGCGTGCTCTTTGCAGCTTAATCAATTACCGGGTCGGTCTGATCGGTGATGCGAATGGGAGTTACAGAGCTGCGTGTTTCGCGTGGCGGTCGTCGCGTGCTGCCATTGGTGCGGAGTTCACCGTTGCCACCGTTTTCCGACTCTTCCCAGAGACGGCCAAAAATCATCTTGCCGGCCGTCGTCTGCAAAACGCTGGTCACCGCGATATCCGTGTTCCGCCCAATCAAGCGTCTGGCGTTGTCCACTACGACCATGGTGCCGTCATCGAGATAAGCAACGCCCTGATTGTGCTCTTTGCCTTCCTTCAAAATAAAAACGCGCATTGCCTCACCCGGCAGGACTACCGGCTTGAGCGCGTTAGCAAGCTCATTGATATTCAAGACGCTGACGCCTCTTAACTGAGACACCTTATTCAGGTTGAAATCATTCGTCACAATCACGGCGTCGAGCTGTTTGCCTAACTCGATCAGCTTCAGATCAACCTCGCGCACCGCGGGAAAATCTGTCTCAACAATCTGAATGTCGAGGGAGCTGTTGTTCTGAAGCCGGTTAAGCATATCCAGACCGCGACGTCCTCGCTGACGTTTGGATGAATCGGGAGAATCAGCGACCTGCTGGAGCTCGCGGAGGATGAACTGTGGAATGATTAGGGTCCCGGTCAGAAACCCTGTTTCAGCAACGTCAGCTATGCGACCGTCGATGATCACCGACGTATCGAGAATCTTCAGGTCTCGTTTAGCCGCCTTGTCAGAGAAAATCCCGCCGAGAGCCGATAGCTCGATGTAATCGCCTTTCGCTCCACCAACCATCAGACCAACGTAGGCCATGAAGAACACGAGAGCCAACGTCAGAAAGGTCCTGACCTCATGGGCCATCGATTCCTGCCTGATAATCAGCTCGCCGATCAGGAAGGCGCCAACAATGCCGAGGATGGAGCCTACGGCAGCCCCAATTAAGGTCTTGAGTGTGGCTCGCCTGATTCTTAACTCGAAGAGGATTATGCAGACGGCGACCAGGAACCCAATCGCGGCTGAGATAACAGGATTGCCTTTGACGGGCTGAAGAACGTAGCCAGCAACGATGAGAATGACTGTAAATACAAGCCGAATGATGATGACATCCGAGCGCATAATGCGGCAAATAGTACCACGCGACTCAGTTGCCCGTCACCAAAAACCTTTTTGTACTAAGCCTTTTCGAGCCCTTGGTTACGAATTTGGCTTAAGGGCTAGAGGGTAGCTTGTAGGGGCGGACCTGTGTGTCCACCCTGTCCGTGTCACGGATTCAATCAAGGGCGGACACATAGGTCCGCCCCTACCAAACTACACCATCGCGAAGGCCCGCACCGGGAACGAACCGAAGCCTCTCACCTTCGGAGGCACAGCAAAGAAACGAAAGCCACGGTCGGGAAGCTCTCGCAAGCCACACATGTGTTCGACAATGGGAATGTTGTTCGCCAGCAAAATGGTGTGCGCGGGTCGAGCGCCGGTTGCTGTGTCGTCAATGTTGAGGGAATCTATTCCCACCAGCGCAGCTTCTGCCGTTGCGAGGAACTCAGCAGCGGCTTCGGTGAGAAAAGGATGTCCTCCGCCGGCGTACTCATCCGTTCGCCAACGCATGTCCCATCCAGTATGAAAGAGGACAGCCTTTCCTCGAACATCCAACTGGGAAATCTCGTCGATAGAGATCCCGCGCTCGGTCACCGTCGGAAATCCATATTCCATCGGCTTGAATGCGGCTAATTCCAGTTCGCGCTCCGGCGCCAGCACATGTCGCACCACCAGCCCTTCAAGGTTAGCAACCGATTCCAGCTCAAACGCAGCCAGATCGTTTCCGTGCTCATAACGGTGGAACGGGCTGTCGATGTACGTGCCGGTGTTGGCAATCATCTCGATCTTCCCAATCTGGAATGTCGTTCCCGGCGCGTACCGTTCAGTGGATCGATCGCGGCTGAGAAAGTCCGAGATAACCGGCGGTGGCAATCCTTTGTAAGTAACCAAGCCGTCCTCAATCGTGTGCGAAAGGTCTATGAAAGTTGGATCACTCATTTTGCTTCAACCTACTTCGGCGGCGAACAGTTTGAAATGCTGTCAAGGATATGGTCAACCAGGCGGCGCCTTCAATCATCGCAGCCGCTACATCGCTGAGATAATGGACGCCCAGATAGATTCGCGTAAAACCAACTAATGCGATCATAAACGTAGCGCCGAAGATGATTACGCACCGCCAGCGCCAGTCAGTTACTCGAGTAAAGATAATCGCGGCTAGAGCTCCATAGAAAACCGTCGCGGCCATTGTGTGTCCGCTGGGAAAACTGTAGCTGTCGATGACGAGCAACGGATCATCGAAGTGTGGTCGAGCTCGTTGGAAAACAGCCTTCAGCCAAACATTCAACAACATACCACCGTAGATCATTACCAGCAGTCCTATGAGTCTTCGTCTAAAACGAGCGCGCCACATGTATACCGCGATAGGGATCGTCAGGATCGTGATCCCCAAGGTCGAGTGAAGATTCGTGATTACCAACATCAGCTTCGTCAGCCATGGTGTCGCATGCGAGTGCAGCCAATTGCTGAACCTGACGTCTGTGATTGTGAGAGGCTGTTCGCCAACGATGTTTCTGGCGAGGTAATCAAAGACGTACGTCGCCAAAGTAAGCAGGATGACGCCAACGGTGAAATGCAAACCTAAAGCACTTTCACGCGAAAGCCTGCTCTTTAGAAATCTCTTGAACTTTGGACTCATAAAGATATCTACAGATTACGCCGAGTTCGCAGATGTTGGTTACGTGTTTTCAGATCTGTAAATCCGCGGATCGTTTTGCTTTACACGCTCACACCACGAATGTCGTAAGCTTTCAATAACCAGTTCTATAATTACAACTATGCCAAACCATCATTCACACAGCCAGTCTATTAATCTCTTAGCCATATCCGAGCAAGCGATGCTGGACGCAGGATTCCTTATCGAACCGCCGCCCGAGGTCGCTCAGGAACTCGAGAAGATTGCCAGTGAGAAACCAACCGCCTCGGCTGCGCGAGATCTGCGCGAACTGCGCTGGTCCTCAATTGACGATCGCAAATCAAAGGACCTGGACCAGGTCGAATATGCTGAGAGGCTGGCGAACGGCGACATTCGCGTCCTGGTCGGCATAGCCGACGTAGACATTCTCGTTCACAAGGACTCGGCGATTGATGCTTACGCGCGCGCAAACAGCACGTCGGTGTACACGGGTTTCAAAACATTTCACATGCTGCCCGACGAATTATCGACGCAGCGTACCTCATTAGTAGGCGGCTCCGATCGAGCAGCTATCGTCACGGAAATGACGATTGACACCAACGGTGTGGTCAAAGCGCGCGATGTCTATCCAGCCCTTGTCCACAATTACGCCAAGCTCTCCTATGAAGGAGTCGGGGCATGGCTTGAGGATAAAGCGCCGCTACTTCCCGAAATTGCTGCAGTGCCCGGGATGGAAGAACAGATTCGTTTGCAATTTGAAGCCGCGAGTAATCTGCGCGAGCTCCGAATTGCGCAGGGCGCGCTCGAGCTCGATACCATCAGTGCCGCGCCAGTCCTCGATAAAGACGGTCGTGTCGTTGACTTGTCGGTAACTGAACGAAATAGCGCTCGCGACATCATCGAGAACTTCATGATTGCCGCGAATGTCGCGATGGCGGAGTTTCTCGAGTCGAAGAAAGCGCCGATGCTGCGTCGTGTCGTCCGCGTTCCAGCGCACTGGGATCGAATTGTTGAGGTCGCTGAGGAACTGGGGGAAACTTTACCGCCCCAACCGGACTCGCAAGCACTCGCTCGCTTTCTCGAAAAAAGAAAGAAAGCTGATCTGGTTCACTTCCCCGACTTGTCTCTGTCGATCGTGAAGCTGCTTGGTCCCGGTGAATACACGGTGCAAGGCGCCGCTTCATCTGAACAAAGTGGACACTTCGGCTTGGCAGTCAATGACTACACGCATTCGACTGCGCCTAATCGCCGATACGCGGATTTGATAACGCAGCGATCGGTCAAAGCCACGCTTCAAAAGTTGGCCCCGCCATACTCGGAAGAGGAACTGGCTGAGATTGCTGCGCACTGCACTGAACGAGAAGACGCAGCCAGGAAAGTTGAGCGCAAAATGCGAAAGGTTGCAGCCGCGGTGTTGCTGGAGCACCGGATCGGTGAGGACTTTCAAGCCATCGTCACCGGCGTCACACCGAAGGGCACATTTGCTCGCACCCTCAAGCCGCCCGTCGATGGACGCATCGAGCGCGGCGAGCACGGTCTACGAGTTGGCGACAAGGTTCGCGTGAAGCTCCTGAGCGTCGACGCCCCGCGCGGCTTCATCGACTTCGCCCGAGTGTGAAGTCAGAACCCGGAGCGGTAGCGACGGGGTCCTTTGTCCATTGCAGGCTGAGTTCAGTGACAGAAAGAAAGACTGAGCCACAGATTCCACAGATTACACTGATAGTAAGAACTGCTTCGGGAGACAATCTCTTCCAGGCACAGTCGCCTTGTTAATTCCGCGCGCAGTCGCCTTGTTAATATTCGTGATGCCAAAACAATTACCCAAACAATCAGTGTAATCTGCGAAATCTGTGGCTAAAGTCTTCGTCAGCTACCGCTCCGGGTTCTGACCTGGCTTCACGGTAATCGCGGGAATATTCTGATCGCGCACGAGCTGATTAAACGCGGGCACGTCAGTCTTCATGATCTGCGTCAGCTTTTGTAGCTGCGCATCAATCTGTCCCGCCAGTTCGTCATACACCGCATACGATTGATCTGTAGGCGGCATCTCAGCGCCAGAAACAACCCCGCTCAAAGCCGCGAGCTTGTTGTTGAGACGGATCGGAAAGTTCAAAGGATCCTGGCTGCTTTGATTCTTCGTTTGATACAGCGCTTCCTCAATAGCCAACAAATCCCTGGTCAGCTTGGTTCCGGCATCGTTGATTAATTTGGCGCTCGCCTGATCCTTGACGCGTTTCATCAGATCGTCAACTTGCTTACGTACGTCGCGAATCTCGATGACGGCGTTGTGCGTCTCGTTCAGCTTGTTACGAATCTTCAAGCCAAACTCGAGCTGCTTAGCATAATCCGCAGGCGTTGTTTGCAGTCGCGGATCAGGCTTAATTGAAAAGCTCTCGGCTAAGGTCTGGCCATCCACCGTCACCTTCACCTGATAAGCGCCAGGTGCAGCCTTTGGACCACGAGTCTCGCCAGCCCAAAGAATCATTCCCGGAAACCGCACTGCGTCCGGGTATCTCATGTCCCAAACAAAACGATTCAGCCCGGCATCGGTGCTAACTCTGGCTGCCCCGCCGCCGCCAAACGGTGAATCACCTTCTTCACCGCCACCTGCAGGTTGTTCGCTAGCCGCTGCTCCGCCGCCGGCAGCACCTGCTTGCGCTCGCGGGACGCGTCCGGTGAACTTACGAACGGACTTTCCACTCGCATCGAAGAATTCGATGACCACATCCGAAGTCGGTTTCGCCTTTAACGAGTAGTAAACAACAACGCCGCCGGCTGGATTTCTTCCGATCGTGGCAGCCGGTCCTAATTGTCCACCGCCTCCCGGCATGCGATAAGCATCCTTCGGTTTGAAAAGATGAGTTTCTTTCGCGGCCTTAAAGCCACCCGCATCCATGATGCTGTGTATCAGCGGCAGGTCATCGAGAATCCAAAACGATCGGCCCTGGGTTGCCGCGACGAGTTCTTTCTCGCGTTTGTGAATGGCGAGATCAGTTATCGGCACGACCGGAAGATTAAGTTGGAAGGAGTGCCAGCTGGCGCCGTCGTCGAACGAAACGTACAGCCCGGTCTCGGTGCCCGCATATAGCAGGCCGCGCTTGTTCGGATCTTCGCGAATAACACGCGTGAATGCGCTATCGGGAATTCCGTTGGTGATCTTCTTCCACGTCTTGCCGTAATCAGCAGTCTTGTAGAGATATGGACGGTTGTCGTCGAACTTATACATCGTTGCGGCGACGTACGCCGTGCCTGGATCAAACGACGAAGCCTCGAGCGAGTTAATCTGAATCCACTCCGGCATCATGTCCTTCGACGGTGTGACATTAGTCCAGTGCTTTCCTGCATCTCGAGTGAGATAAACCAGACCATCGTCTGAACCACTCCAGATCGTGCCCGCCTGTAAAGGCGATTCCATCACCGTAAAAATCGTGTCGTAATACTCGATGCTCGTGTTGTCTTTGGTTATCGGTCCGCCGGATGAGGCTTGCTTGTTTTTGTCGTTGCGAGTCAGGTCCGGACTGATTGCCTCCCAGCTTTGTCCTTCATTGGTCGATCTGAAGAGGACGTTTGAACCTGTATACAAGGTTCCGGATGCCGAAGTATCGTGCGGTGAAAAGACAATTGGGAAATTCCATTGGAAGCGATACTTCAAAACATCTGCCCCAGCGCCCATCGGATTGTTGGGGTAGGGATTGATGTCTCGAGACTGACCCGTGCGGTGATCGGAACGAGTTAATAAGCCGCCATATGAACCTGCAAAAACAATCTCGGAGTCACGAGGATGCGGAGCAATCCAGCCTGACTCGCCACCGCCTACGTCATACCAGTCGCTCGTAGTAATTCCGCCTTCAGTCGTTCGGCTCGCAATGCGCACGGTTGAGTTGTCCTGCTGAGCTCCATACACGTGATAGGGAAAATCGTTGTCGAGCGTTACCCGGTAGAACTGGGCAGTTGCCTGATCCTGCTCGCTCCAGCTGTGACCTCCGTTGAATGACACGTTCGCGCCGCCGTCGTTGCTGTTAATCATGCGATTCGAATCGTCCGGAGCGATCCAAAGATCGTGATTGTCGCCATGCGGTACGCCAATGCCGGTAAAAGTTCGCCCCCCATCATTCGATTTGTAGAAGCCGGTGTTGAGAACATAAACGGTGTCTACGTTTTTGGGATCGGCATAAATACGCGAGTAGTACCAGGCGCGCTGGCGCAGACGTCGTTCCTCGTTAACTTTGGTCCAGTTCTTCCCGCCATTTTCAGAACGAAAGACGCCGCCATCTTCGGCTTCGACAATTGCCCACAGTCGATCAGAGTTAACCGGGGATACGGTGATGCCAACGATGCCAATCGTCCCTTTTGGCAATCCTGGGTTGCGAGTGATCTCGTTCCAGGTATCACCACCATCGGTTGACTTGAAGATGCCGCTGCCCGGACCACCGCTCTCGAGCGTCCAGGGTTTGCGATAGACCTCCCAGAATCCCGCGTAAAGATTGTTTGGATTGAGTGAGTCGATGACCAAATCCGATGCGCCGGCTTTGTCCCCACGCGAAAAAACTTTCTCCCAGGTCTTGCCGCCATCTTTTGAACGAAAGATTCCGCGCTGATCGTTTGGACCCCACACGTGACCCTGCGCAGCGACATACACGAGATCTGGATTTTTTGGATGAACTCGAATGCGCGAGATCTGGCGAGTATCGTCGAGACCACTTCGCTTCCAGGTCTTGCCGGCATCAGTAGATTTGTAAACGCCGTCGCCGTGCGAAGTGTTTCCACGAATCGCGGACTCGCCCATACCTACGTAGATCGTGTTCGGATCGGAATCCGACAACGCGATCGCGCCCACCGAGCCGGTGCGAAAGACTGACCCGTCGCTGATGGGCTCCCAATTAATGCCGCCGTCCGTAGTCTTCCAAACGCCGCCACCAGTGCTGCCGAAGTAATAGACCATTGGTTGAGACGTGACACCGGTCACCGCGTCTGATCGTCCGCCACGAAAAGGGCCAATCGATCGCCACTGCAAAGCTTTCAAAGTATCTGCGTCACTGGTCGCCTCGGGAGATGATGATGGACGTTGCGCGTGTACGGCGATTGATAGCAGCAAACAGAAACTTATGAGACAGAGATGAACTGCGAGCGCACGAAATCTCTTGAACATTCCAATCGACTCCTTTAAGTTGGGCGTTCGTTCCACGAAACAGGCGAGCTAAATCCAGACGGCTGGGCATAATAGCACCTACCGGCGTTTAGAGTTCAATCTTTAGATTGCGTGGCTACAAGACACAAACTGAAGTTTGAACTCTGAACGCCCGTTAGCGACGGAGAATCCATGAAATTGCGCACGATCATTCTCAGTTCAGTTTTAATCCTAACCGCAAGTTTCTACGCAGTTGGTCAATCCGCTATCCCGCCGTCGCTCTACCAGGCTTTGGAGTGGCGGTGTATTGGTCCACATCGTGGCGGTCGAGTGCTTGCAGTCTCGGGAATTCGCGGTCGCCCTGAAATCTTCTATTTTGGCGCCGTCGGAGGTGGAGTTTGGAAAACAACTGACGCCGGTCATACGTGGAAACCGATATTTGACGCGCAACCCATCTCGTCGATCGGCGCGCTCGCAATAGCCGAGTCGAATCCAAACATTATTTACGTGGGCACCGGTGAAGCCGACATGCGCTCCGACATCTCTTACGGAGCCGGCATGTACAAATCAACTGACGCCGGCGAGAACTGGACGTATATCGGCCTGAAGGAGACCCGTCAGATTGGGCGCGTACTTATCGATCCGAAAGATCCTGACATTGTTCTGGTCGCGGCGCTTGGACATGGCTTCGGTCCGAATTCTGAGCGTGGCGTCTATCGTTCCACTGATGGAGGACAGAAGTGGATACGAACGCTGGCGAAGGATGAAAACACCGGCGCAATCGATCTGGCTTTCGATCCCGATCATGCGAAGACTGTCTATGCTTCGCTTTGGAACGTACGACGGCCCGCCTGGAATGCCTACGCGCCAGTTACCGGCGAGGGCGGCGGACTCTACAAATCAAACGATGGCGGTGTGAACTGGCAGCAAGTCACAGGGCATGGGTTTCCAGCCGGTAAGCTCGGCCGCATCGGAATAGATGTGCCCGCAGGTCAGCGCGGTCGCCGCGTCTACGCCTTGATCGATGCTGAGCGAGCCAGCGGTCTTTATCGATCGGACGATGCCGGCGAGAGTTGGACGCTGGTAAGCACCGAGCCACGTATTCTCAGCCGCGGTTGGTACTTCGGTGAGGTCCGTAGTGATCCCAAAAACCCCGACCTCGTTTACGCCTCAAACGTCTCGCTTTATCGTTCAATCGACGGAGGCAAAACTTTCAAAGCTATCCGCGGAGCGCCGGGCGGCGACGACTATCACTCGCTGTGGATCGATCCTGATAATCCCGCGCGCATTATCTCGGGAGTCGATCAGGGCACGATCGTAACGCTCAACGGCGGCAAGACGTGGAGCAGCTGGTACAACCAACCCACGGCGCAGTTCTATCACGTTGCCGTGGACAACCAGTTCCCGTACTGGGTCTACGGGGCGCAACAAGATAGCGGCACTGCAGCAGTTGTGAGCCGCAGCGATTACGGATTAATTACCTTCCGAGACTGGCATCCAATCGGCGCCGGCGAGAGTGGCTACATTCTTCCTGACCCGGTCGATCCGCAAATAGTTTACGGCGGCAGCACCGGAGGCGATCTCTATCGCTTTAACAGCAAGACCGGTCAGGTTCGAGATGTGTCGCCGACACCTGCCGAATTGGGCGAGAGCACCAAGCATCGCTATCCATGGACCACGCCAATCGCTTTCGCGGCGCAGCCACCACACGCGCTGTACATGTCTTCTCAATTCCTTTTCAGGACGCTCGACGGAGGCAGCAGTTGGACGAGGATTAGTCCGGATCTCACTCTGAAGCCGGGTGAAAGCGAACAGAGTGCGCAGGGCGTTATCTACACAATCGCGCCTTCACCTCTTGCCGCTGGTACGGTTTGGGTTGGAACCGACAACGGCCTCGTGCAATTGACGCGGGACGACGGCAAGACCTGGAAGCTGGTGTCACCACCAAATCTTGCGCCGTGGAGCATGATTAGTCTAATCGACGCTTCACCGCGCGACGCCGGCACTGCTTATGTCGCAGTCGATCGTCATCAGATGGACGACGTCAGACCACACATCTATCGCACTCGAGATTTTGGGAAGAGCTGGGACAAGATCGACAAAGGAATTCCTGACACGGCTTATGTGCACGCAGTTCGAGAAGATCCGCTCCGCAAAGGATTGCTCTTCGCTGGAACCGAGCTCGGTGTGTATTTCTCGTTTGATGACGGCGAGAGCTGGCAGCCTTTGCAGTTGAATCTCCCGGTCTCTCCAATACGCGATCTTGTAGTCAAAAATAATGACCTGGTCGTCGCTACGCATGGGCGCTCGTTCTGGATTCTTGACGACATCTCGCCACTCAGAGAGATGAATGCACAGACGGCAAATGAAGATCTTCACCTCTTCAAACCGGCGATGGCCATCCGTGTGCGAAAGAACGAAGGCAAAGACACGCCGCTCCAACCCGAGGTTCCTGCCGGAAAGAATCCTCCGGCAGGCGCAATCATCGACTTCAGTCTGAAGTCTGTTCCTGGCGGGGAGGTAACCTTGCAGATTGTGGACTCAGCAGGAGAGGTCGTCCGCACCTATTCAAGCAGCGACCAGCAACGGAAGCTTGATGAATCGCAGGCGTTTCCGACCTATTGGCTTCGTCCTCCGGCTCCACTTTCAAAGCAGGCCGGCTTGAATCGCTTTGTTTGGGATCTGCGCTACGAGCGTCCGCTCGCTTCGCGCTACAGCTACGGCATCAACGCCGCGTTTGGAGAAGATGCTATTCAGGTTCCTGAAGGACCATTGGTTACTCCGGGAATGTATCAGGTGAAGCTCACGGTGAATGGCCGCACATTAAGCGCACCTCTGGAAGTAAGGCAGGACCCACGCGTGAAAGTCGCGCCGCTGGCACTGAACCGACAGCTCGAACTCGAGAAGAAAATCATCGCGGCAATGAAGGAAAGCTTTACCGTCGTGCAAAAGGTCAGAGACATGAGAGCTCAAATCAAGGAGCGAATCGAAAAAGCACCCGGTGGAAACCAAGCGTTGCTTTCCGCACTGAACGCACTGGACAAGAAGGCTGGAGACCTTGTCGCGGTCGATACCGGATTTCCTCGCGTGGGAATCGTGAGTATGACTTCGCTAAATGGATCGCTGGGATCGTTGCTGATTACGGTCGAGGGGTCGGACTCTGAGCCGACTGCGCAAGCAACCAGCGCCTTCAGAACTTATCAACGATTGCTTGATGAATTTGCGGGACGGTGGATCGGAGTTACCGAGAAGGACTTGCCCGCTGTAAACGCCCAGCTGAAGATCCAACGTCTCGATGAAATTGTTATCAAGTGAGTTTCTTTGCGCCTTTGCGTCTTGGCGGGATAAATCAGTTTCCCGCAAAGGCGCAAAGCTCGCAAAGGCAATACGAAGGAGGAACGTCTTGAATCGTTTGCTTGTTTTGTTCGCGATGCTGTTATTGACCGTCCCAACACTAGCTGAGGCAATACCGGCGCATCGGTCTACTCAAAACCAAATGGAATTGAATGAGAAGGCGTGCGCGGCGTACAAGAAAGCTGACGCTAAAATGAACGCGATCTACAAGAAGATTCTGAACGACTATCGAAAGGATCGGTTGTTCGTGCAAAAGATGCGAGCAGCGCAGCGAGCCTGGCTTGTATTCAGAGATGCGCATCTCGAGTCGATGTATCCCGCCGTTGATAAACGTGCAGCTTACGGCTCAGTCCAACCGATGTGTCACTGCATGGAGCTCGAAAAGATAACCGACGAACGCGCGAAAGTCCTGAAACAATGGACCGACGGCATCGAAGAAGGCGACGTCTGCGGTGGCAGCATCAAGGTGAAGTAAGCGAAAGCAAAAAACTTATCCACAGATTACGCAGATTGCACAGATGTTTTTCGTTTGACAATGATAGAGAGGTATATGAGATCGGGACGCTCGGGATACCAGTGATTTTCAGACAATCCCAGATTCCAACTACCGTCTGAATCATGCCCGCTACTACTTGCATTTACATCTGTGCAATCTGCGTAATCTGTGGATAGCTTTTTTCCTGTCCATTAGTTGGCTGGTAAGGCGGCTAGAACGCGCTCGGCCTCGGCCTTTACGGCTTCATACTCTTTCAGTAGCACTGCGTACCTCTCAAGCGCATCTCGGCCAATCTTCTGATCGGTGTTCGCAGTCATTCCCGCCAGATAGGTGATGTGTGCCTGCAGTCCCGGTTTCCCATAACGTACCGGTTCACTTAACAGTTTCGCAGCGACCGCGTTCACTTCCGCGAGGGAGCCATTCGCTCCAGGATTGTTGCGCAGCTTGTTTTGCGCATCGCGAACTTTGGTAACGAGTTGGTTAACACCGTTCACCAGCTCGCGCATGCGCATGTTGTGAGCAAACTGCTCCTGTAAATCGGCAACGGTCACTCCGTCCTCAGCCACGCGAGGATCGATCAAGACATTGAAGCTTTCGGTCAAGGTCGTTTCCCCGACTTTGACGCGCGCTTGATATCGTCCCGGCGGCACTGTCGGTCCAGCTTGATGCCGCACGTCCCATACGAATCGATTGAGACCAGCTGCTTTCGTCACGCGTGGCGGTGGCGTGAAGCGACGGCCCGGTGGAGCGTCGGCGTCTTCCTGATCTGGTCCAACACCTCCCGCGCCGGGCATGCCCCCGCCGCCTGCGCGGCCACCTCTGCCAGGCGCCGGAGTTTCGCTGTTGTACGAATTGATTACTGCACCATTCACATCGAGGATATCGATCGTGACTGGTCCAGCCGGCGCGTCAGGAAGGTAATACTCGATCGTCGGTCCGAGTATGTTGGGATTGACTCGCGTGCGATAGCCGTCTCGCGGTTTGAAGATCGCCGCCGCTGATGCGCTCGCGTTCGACTTGAGCTGTTCCAGCGAGCCTATGTTGTCGAGAATCCAAATCGCGCGCCCCTGCGTAGACACAATCAAGTCCTGCCGATGCACTTTGATATCCGTGACCGGCACGTTTGGCATATTCAGCTGAAACGTGTCCCAATGCGCGCCGTTATCGAACGAGATGAACATTCCAAACTCGGTGCCGGCGTAAAGCAGGCCTTCCCTGTTCGGATCCTCGCGCACGACGCGCGTCGGCCAATCGGCTGGAATGCCGTTCTTTCCATCGGTCAATCTTGTCCAGGTTTTCCCGTAATCGTCCGTTCGGTAGATGTAAGGCTGATAGTCTCCCAGCAGCCACCGGTAAACAGCGTAGTAAGCAGAGCCCTTACGATGTGGCGAAGCCTCGATGTATTGCACGCGGCCTCCCGAAGGAAGATCCTTCGGCGTCACATTCGTCCACGTCTTGCCGTTGTTGCGCGTCACGTAAAACGGACCATCATTAGAACCCGTCCAAATCACTCCTTTTTCCAAAGCGGATTCAGTGATCGCGTACAACGTGCTGTAGAACTCTTCGCCTGTCACATCACGCGTGATGGGCTCGCCACTCGGACCCTGGCAACAGTCTGGCTTGGCTGTCAGGTCCGGTGAAATCTTTTCCCAAGTCACACCTCTATCGCGCGTGCGATGCAAATATTGCGAGCCGTAGTAAAGCACATCAGGATCATGCGGCGACGTAGCCATCGGCGACACTCGCTGAAAGCGAAGAATCAAATCGTTGGCGGGGTTGCCGTACAAAGATTGAGCGCCGACCCAATAGCTTTTCTCCTGACCCGTGCTCAAATTCATCACGCCGTACTGGCCTTTGCACGATCCGTAAACGATGTTCGGATCGCGCGGGTGCGGCATGATGGGCCCGGTCTCGCAGCCTGGGCCCGTTCGCCAGTCATCGCGCGAAAAAGGATCGGCCTGACTCGAGATAATGAGCGTCGTATTGTCTTGTTGCGCGCCGTAAAGTTTGTAAGGAAATTGATTGTCGACCCACAATCCGTAGATTTCAGAAGTGGGTTGATTCATCTGCGACGACCAGGTGCGGCCGCCGTCGGTAGAGACGTTGGCTCCACCATCGTTCGACTGGATCATCGTCTGGCTGTCTTTGGGACTGAGCCAAATGTCCTGGTTATCGCCGTGCGGCGTGCGAAAGATGCTGAACGTTTTGCCGGCATCAGTAGATTTGAAAAAGCCTTCCGCGCCGCAATACACAACGTCTGCGTTCAATTGATCGGCCCCAATCGTGGCGTAATAAAACGGTCGCTGAATTAAGGAGGCCTGCGAGTTGACCTGTTTCCACGTTTGCCCGGCATCATCAGACAAGTACAAACCACCGCCCGGCTTTGCTTCGACGATTGCATAAATTCGCTCTGGCTTGGCTGCTGTTACAGCAAGATTGGCTTTGCCAATCAGCTCGGTCGGCAAGCCGTTACTGATCCTGGAAAAATGTTCGCCACCGTCGGTGCTTTTGTAAAAGCCACCGTCGCGCGAACCGCTAATGATTGTCCACGGCTTTCTTTCCAGACGAGATAGCCACGCGTAAACAACGTCCGGTTTTTCCGGCTGCAATTCCAAATCCATCGCACCGACGCTGTCTGAAAAGAACAAGACTTTGCGCCAGGTCTGGCCTCCATCCGTTGTTTTGAAGACTCCGCGTTCCGCGTTGGGCTTGAAGATGTCCCCCTGAGCTGCAACCCAAACTACATCCGGATTTGTTGGATGGATGCGCACAGCTCCAATTTGACCGGCGTTGTAAAGTCCCGCGAACTTCCACGACTTGCCGCCGTCGATCGATTTGTAAACTCCTCGTCCGGTCGAAACATTGCTCCGCACGGAATCGGAGCCGGTGCCGAGATAAATAATGTTCGGGTCGGAGTCGGCTACGGCTACTGATCCCGTCGAGCCAAGTGGAACTTTTCCGTCAGTGATTGGAATCCAGGTCACTCCCGCATCCGTGGTGCGGAATAAGCCTCCGCTGGCAACTCCCATGTAGAACGTCTTCGGCTGCGACGGAACTCCGGTCACGGTAGTGACACGTCCGCCCCGCGACGGGCCTACAAGTCGATACTGCAAGCCCTGGAAGAATACGGTATTGGTTTGAGACAACGCCGAGGACGCGGTGGTGTTAGTCTGGCTCCAGACGTTTGCCGCCGCCACTGCTATGAGAATCGGAGCCAAGAATGAGCCTTGTCGTATCACTGAATCCCTCCATCAAGGAAAAATGTTTGTTCAGGCTGAGTTGGTCACAACCGGTTGACAACCACTCTTAGGATTGCAAATCTACTCTGAAAATAGGATTGCTGGAAAGACTCAGTGCTTACAGATCCACCGAAATTACCTTATGTCTGATTGGAACGATTTTGATTTTGATCTCACGGAGAATCCGACACCGGACGAATATCAGCTTACCGCCCGCGAAACACTTCGCGAATTCTTTGAGAGAAACAAAAACAAAGTCTATTTCGCGAATCAGCTCGCAATTGTGAATGAAGGTTCATTCTTTCACTGGATTACAGCGCGCGCATTGCGAGATCTTATCGATCAAGATTTGATTAGAACTGAAAACAGAAAGCTAGCGATCGGCAGTGAACTGAAATTGATGTGGCATCGAAGCTATCGATACTACAAACGCGATGCCAAAAAGATTGTTGAGTTAGTAAATGAGTACGGCAGCCCGAACATGTGTGCATCGATAGGGCTGCACGGTGAACAAATGATATTGGCGGCCTTTGCGCTACGACAGTTTATCGTACAGAGCCACAATTCCCGATCATATCTTGGTAAGACGTGGGTCAAGACTGCTCACAACTTGGATTTCGTTTTTGAGCGAGACGGGCGAGTTTACGGAGTAGAAGTCAAGAATACGCTGTCTTATATGGATGAAGAAGAATTTCAAATTAAGATCGAGATGTGTGAAGAACTAGGTATTGTACCGGTATTCGCGGTTCGGATGATGCCAAAGAGTTGGATACACGAACTGATTTCGCGAGGCGGATACGCAATGATCCTAAAGTATCAATTGTACCCTTGGACCCATCGTGATTTAGCGGAGAAAGTGCGGGTGCAATTAGGACTCCCTGTCGATGCACCCCGACGGCTTACGGATGGGACAATGGATCGCTTTTTGAAATGGCATCGCACAAAACTGTGAATTCAAGAAGGAATTCACGCCGTACCAAAGCTAAAGTGAGTGTTCTCAAGCACTTAACCTGTACCTCTATGAATACCTCGTGTCTAGTTGCGCGCGGTGTGTGAGATGTTACGCCAAAGATTCATCATCATCGGGCTTTTCTTCGCGCTGATGTTCGCGTGTTCGATCTCGACTGCTTACCTGCTGCTCGGCACTTCTTACACTTCGAGCTTCCCGGCCTGGTCATACGAAATTCGCAACGGCCACGTATTCGTCGTCAAAGTTGATCCCCGAGGGCCAGCAGAGCTACAACCCACGGACGAAATAATTGAGTTCAACGGCAAGGACGTCCGCAATGGAGCGGCGCTGCGTGAGTTCTTTTCGCTCGCGGAAGCCGGCGCGCGTTACGAACTGGTATTGGTTCGTAACGGACAATCGCAACGAGTCTCGCTGCATACACTTCCACTCTCGGGCGTGATGTTGTTAGGCGTCTTTGCCGCGACGATTCTGATTCCGCTTATCTTCCAGGCGATCGGCTTGACGATTTTCCTCTTGCGACCCCACGACAAGCAGGCGCTGCTGGTCTCGCTCACGTTCGCGACCATGAGCGTCAGCGGAACGGCGATCACGCTGCCGGTCACGACCTATTGGCTAAAGTTACTGCTGGGACTGGGAGCGACCTTAGCTTCACTGTCATCGACCACAGCTTTTCATTTTACCGAGATCTTTCCGGAGCACTCGCGTCTGCTCAAGCGGTTTCCGCGTTTCGAGCTGCTTCCCTACATACCATCGTTGCTGATCATATTGCCGAGCCGGGCTCTCTTCCACTGGTGGTTGATTTCAAATCCAACCCAGGCTCTCGCGTTTGCGCGCAGTCCATTCTTCCGCGCGGGAACAGCTCTCATTCTTCTGTACGTCGCGGGTAGCCTGCTGATGCTTCTGATGAAGTATCGCTATGCGAATCAGGTTTCGCGACGCAAGCTGCGAGTGATGCTGGCGGGAGCGATCGTGGGTGCGTCGCCAGCGCTGCTCATCTCTGTGAGCGTTCTTGTTGGGATAGCCTCCATGGGAACCCATTGGGCTCAATTGAGTCTCGTGGCCACGTTTGCGATGCTGTTGATTCCGATCTCCTTCGCGTACGCAATCGTGCGACATCAAGTCATCCCTGTAAGCATCATCGTTCGGCGCAGCGTGCAGTATTTGTTGGCCAAGAACGCACTCCGGGTGTTGTTGGCCTTGCCGATCCTTGGGCTGGTCGTTTCTGTCATCGCAAATCCGAATCGCTCCGTCGCGGACATTCTGCTACGCAACACTTTCCACTTTTACTTACTCGCGGCCGCAGCCATTGCCGTGGGTCTGTTCTTCAGAAGGCATCTCACGGCTTGGATCGACAAGAAGTTTTTTCGAGAGCAATACGATCAGGATCGCATCCTGCGAGAGCTAGCCGACGATATCAAGAACCACGACAGTCTTTCTGATATGTCTCGGCTAGTCAGCCAGCGCGTCGACGCGGCGCTTCATCCGCAAAGCGTCTACCTCTTCTATCGCCAGGAAGAGCGTCGTGATTTGAGTCTTGGTTATTCATCAGGCGGCACTGGTGATGAGTTGAGGATTCCTGAAGAGTTCGAACTGCTCCGCTTCATGGAATACCAGGGCGCCGCCCAGGAGTTCCCGTTCGCGACTAAGATTAATTTGCCGCAAAAGGAAAAGGACTGGCTGGCGCAACTCGGAACAAACCTGATTGTACCGCTGACCGGCATCGAGAAAGGTCTCAGCGGTTTGTTTCTGCTGGGTCGAAAAAAGTCTGAAGTGCCTTACACCGCAAATGATCGAGCTCTTCTTGAAACGGTTGCCGATCAAATCGCGCTGGTTTACGAGAACGTGCGCTTGAAAGAGCGAGTCGATCAGGAACGTCGAATCAAACATGAGGTATTGGCGCGCGTGGAGGAAAGAAATATTAACCTCCTCAAAGAATGTCCTGCGTGCGGCGAGTGTTATGACAGCACTCAGCAAGTCTGTCCGAAGGATCAGCGTGAGCTCACGCTTACTTTGCCGGTGGAGCGAACGATCGAAGGGCGCTACCGGCTCGATAAGCTGATTGGCCGAGGCGGCATGGGTGCCGTCTACCAGTCAACAGATTTGCGACTCAATCGATCCGTTGCGGTCAAAATTATTAGTGGCCAGTTTTTTGGCAACAGCGAGGCCCTGCGCCGATTCGAGCGCGAGGCTCGCACTTCAGCTCGCCTGCAGCATTCCAATATCATCACGGTCTACGACTACGGGGTCCTTTCAACTGAGGGCGCCTATCTTGTGATGGAGTTGGTGCGTGGAGATTCATTAGGTCGCCTTCTCAAACGCGATGGTCCTCTGGCGCCATCAGTCGCGGCGACTCGGCTCGAAGAGGTTTTGTCCGCTGTCGGCGCCGCACACGCTGCCGGCGTGATTCACCGTGATTTGAAACCCGACAACATCTTTATCGCTCGCGAAGACCAGGGCGAGATTGCCAAGGTGCTCGACTTTGGGCTGGCAAAAATAGCGCGCGGCGCTGACGGTTCGAGTGAAGATACCGGCATGACGACGCCGGGCGCAGTTTTGGGAACGTTTGGCTACATGTCTCCCGAGCAACTTTCCGGCGCGCCCGTTGATGAAAGAACGGACTTGTTTTCGATTGGCGTAATTGCGGTCGAGATGATCACGGGACGACGGCCTTTCGGCGGCAATTCTTATCACGAACACCTGACCGCGGTGTTGCAGAATGTGTTTGAGCTTAAGGGCGACGGTCCGGAAGTGGAAAGGCTTAATCGCGTGCTTCAATCCTGCCTCGCAAAAGATCCAAAGGATCGATTCTCGTCTGCTGCAGAAATGAAGAATGAGCTGATCCCCGCCTTACGCGAATGCCCTCCACTCACCCCCGCCGAATCAGTGAATTTGGACGCAGACACAGCAATCTTCTAGGTTCCTGAACTGTAATGAGGCCTGGCACGTTCTCCAGATATTCCTTGCTAGCTACGTTAACGGTGATATACTTCGCCTTCTCGACGCTCCCAAAAAACTTCGGACCTCAACCCGACAACTTAGGCAACAACCGCCCCCCGGTGCGCTTACACGCGAAGCGTTCTTAAGACTTGCGAAACGACTGTTCATTATTCATGACAGGCATCATGACGGCGAAGTTTGTCACCATGCGGCATCACTCACACAAGAACAAACTTAAACCCATCTACCACTTGGAAGGAGACAAGAAATGAAGAAAATAGCTGTATTCGCGGGTCTCGCGCTTCTCTGCTCACTAATGTTTGTTTCCGGACCGGTTCGCAGCCAGGGCAAAGGAAAACTTTTCAAGAAGGAAAATAAGATCAAGAACAGTTATATCGTTGTTCTTGATGATGAAGTCGTTGGCGAAAAGGGCGAATACTCCATCGCTCCGTACCTGGCGAAAGACATGGCTGATATCTACAAAGGCAACGTCAAGCAGGTCTACAAACACGCGCTGAATGGTTTCTCAATCGAGATGTCCGAAGAGGACGCTGAAAAGATGAGTCAGGACTATCGCGTCAAATTCGTCGAAGAAGACGGCGTCATGACTGCCAATGCTACTCAGAACAATCCGCCCTGGGGACTTGATCGAATTGATCAGCGCAATCGGCCGTTGAGCGGCACCTACACTTACAACTGGACCGGCTCGGGCGTACGCGTTTACGTCATCGACACCGGCATTCGTACCACCCACTCACAGTTCGGTGGTCGAGCCTCAAATGTATTCGATGCGTTCGGCGGTAACGGATCGGATTGCCACGGACATGGCACACACGTCTCGGGCACGGTAGGTGGTTCGACTTACGGCGTGGCCAAGAGTGCGCTGCTGCGAGGCGTGCGCGTGCTCGATTGCACCGGCAATGGCTCAACTACCGGAGTAATTGCTGGAGTCGATTGGGTAAGACAGAACTTCATCGCGCCGGCAGTAGCGAACATGAGTCTCGGGGGCGGCGTCTCATCTGCGCTCGACACGGCGGTCAATAATCTCAGTAACGCCGGCGTTGCGATTGCAGTCGCGGCTGGTAACGACAATGGCGCCAACGCGTGCAACTTCTCTCCGGCTCGCGCGGCAAACGCCATCACCACCGGATCGACAACTTCAACGGATGCGCGGTCATCGTTTTCAAACATCGGTACCTGCGTGGATATTTTTGCGCCGGGCTCTTCGATCCTTTCGGCGTGGTACACGTCGAATACAGCGACGGCGACGCTGAGCGGGACTTCGATGGCGTCGCCTCATGTGGCCGGAGTTGCCGCGCTTTACAAGCAGGCGAATCCGTCCGCTTCGGCAACAACCATTCGGAACGCGATAGTCAACAATGCTACGACGAATGTAATCACCAACGTGGGCACGGGCTCTCCGAACCGGCTGTTGTATTCGTTGTTCTTCTGAGCGGTTACAAATGCGGCTTTGGCGCCGCACGGTGCGGTAAGGCTTTGCCTTAACGTTGAGGTTCAGTTAGATTTTCGAGGCTACGCCTCCGGCTATGCGAGGCATAGCCTCGAATTATTTTGAAAGGGTCGGTTCGCGGAAAGGCAAAGCCTTTCCGCACTTGCGGCGGCAAGCCGCTTAGCGATTACAAAACAAGATGGCACTTATCCCAGCTAACGAACTGAAAAAGAAACTATTGATTACCGTCGACGCGCAGCCGTATGTCGTGCTTGAAGTCTTTTTCGCCTCGCCGACTGCCCGCGGCGCAGCCACAATGGTGCGAACCAAACTTCGTCAACTGCTTACTGGAGCGGTACTGGAAAAGAGTTTCCGTTCAAGCGAGAAGTTTGCAGAACCGGACGTCGAGTTAGCGCCCGCGTCGTACTTGTACAGCGACTCCGAAGGCTTTCACTTCATGGATGAGAAGAGCTTCGAGCAGTTCACTTTTTCGAATGAAGCGGTCGATACGGATCGAAATTATCTGAAGGAAGGCGTGTCGCTTCAGGTGCTGAAATACAATGGTGCGGCCGTTTCATTACAGTTCCCTCAGTATGTTGAGCTCCAGGTAATTTCGACGGAGATTGGTTCTCGTGGCGACACTGCGGCTGGCGGAGCATCAAAGCTCGCCACACTGGAAACGGGACTGACCGTGCGGGTTCCGCTGTTCATCAAAGAAGGTGAAATAGTTCGCGTAAACACCCAAACCGGCGAAGCCAGCGGCCGTGCGTAAACCCTACCCTGAGTCCACTAAGGACTTGCCACAACAGGGACAGAACCTTAAGTTTTGAGGAGCTTCACTTTGGGGAATGTGAACCGTGATTTTCGCATTACATGTTCGACATCGATCCGTCCTTCTAACCAAGGGATTATTCTTAAGATCGGTTGTCCAGCTTACAGACCTTCCACCGCCGAGAATCTTCCCCATCTGACAAGCTACCTCAGCGCGTTCGACTAAGTCCTCAAAACTTGTTCTTTGGTCACTAACTGCATAGCCAAAGCTCATGGCTGTCGTCAAAGTCTTCTCATTATGAGAAAACGAAACCTCTCGAAATGACGAAACACTTGATTCAATACTCAGCTCAAAATCTTGCCGCAGAAGAATTACAAATTCATCACCGCTTCGGCGAAACGCCTTTCCCGCCCTTTCTTCGATGAATACTCTCGCAACTACTTCTCCAACCGTCTTGATGGCAATATCTCCCACCTCGTGTCCGTATTCGTCATTGAGGTGTTTGAAGTCGTTGAGGTCGCCAAAGATCACCAAATCAAATGGGCTCTTGCCATCGTTGATCTGTCGTGCCTCAAGGCGCAGAGCCATTGCGTTACCGAGAACAGTCTTATCGTCGGTAAGTGAGGCTTGTCTTAATTCTGCGACTGTTTCCTCAAGTCGCTCGATCGCTTCATCCAGACCCATTAACTAATGCGCCTTATCCTCGACAAAACGTTAGGAAGTACATTCGCAACGAAATTGCCATATAGCCAATCAAGCGTGTCGTCAGGTGGAAGTTCGTAGTGGTCAGGCAGAACGCTCTCGACAGTCCAGTATGCGTTTGCTCTATTGCGGAACGTCACTTTCACTGCTCTCGGTGAGGGATAAAAGAAGACTACTTCTAAGCCTTGGTTGCTCATGTAACCACGAATCGCCATTTCGAGAGGTTGGCGTTGACTTGCCAAAGCGTTTCCCGCCGCAGCGCCTACGAAGAGACCAATTGGTCCGACAAGAAGGCCTCCCGCAATAGCAGCGATTATCGTACTGGCAGAAGCATCAGCGATCAGAGGTCGCCGAGGCAAATCGTCGATGAAATCGCAATTCGTACTCACCAACGAATTATACACTTCGCCAAGTTTTTTATTAAAGCTTGTTACTACCAGTGAATAACAACCGTGGCTGGAGTCAAAGCTTTCATTTGGCACGAGCATTGGTTCGGCGATCTAGGATGAACACAACCTAAGTCCACACATAACGAGGCTCTTCAGCGAAGAACAGTTTTTCCGGCTCTCTCCCTTATCACGTAATCATCCCAGACAGTCCAAGACACGTGTAGATCGGCATTGGTTTAGACTAAGCCACCATTTCAAGGCAGGATGACCGATCAGAGCGGTCATTCGATCTTTCCACAGACTCGATTCAAGACAGCACATTGATTGCTCCAACGCCTCACTTTTGAGCAACTTTCGTAACAGAATCGTCGTCAGACATTACGGTTTCGATTTACAAGATCTTTGTGATCGATTCACCCATGCGCAGCTGAATCCTCGATGGCCCAGGTCATCGCCAGAATAACTTAGATGGCCCAAGGGTAACTTCCCAAAGGCTCACATGGAGAATCACTGAATGACGGTTTCCCGGAACTTCGCCCACTTGCGCTCTGCCCAGCGTCTTCGCGCTCTTCGTTTTCGTTTTGCTAAATTTGTTCCCTTCGCATTTTTCGCATTGTTCGTTGCGATGAACTTGACCGGACTACTGAGTCACGTGCTCGCGCCTGAAGTCAACGCAGCTCAACAAGTCGAAACTATTCCTCTCGACATACCCGTGTCAGGTGATTGCGAGCTCGACTGGATTATTTATCGAGCTGGTGAGCGAGAAGGTGTTGACCCCCGATTCATACACGCAGTTATCAAACAGGAATCCGGTTACAAGGTGGATGCGGTATCTCCGGCGGGTGCTCGCGGATTGATGCAGCTAATGCCGGCTACGGCCAGGCGTTTTGGAAACACTGATCCTGATGACACGGCCTCGAATGTTCAGGCCGGCACAAAATACCTGGCCTGGCTGTTGAAGCGATTTGATGGCGATGTAAGTTTGGCGCTGGCTGGTTACAACGCTGGCGAGGGAGCGGTTGATAAATACAAAGGCGTGCCGCCCTACACTGAAACCCAAAACTACGTCAGCACCATTGTTTCCAATTACGGCAAGACCTATCACCCAATGGTCTCCCCAGAAGATGCGAAGTTGTTGTTCCATCTGACGGCGACCACGATTCAGTAAACCCGCCCAACAGGCGTTTAGAGTTCAAGCTCAGCTTGCGTGGCAGCGAAACCACACAAGCTGAAGCTTGAACTCTAAACGCCTGTTTTGCTTCGATCCCTTTACCTCCTTATCGCTCTAATGCTAGTTTTACTCGCCGTTTAGTTTTCAGTTTCTTGCCCGGGCAGCTTTGCCGATTTCCTGAATACTCAAGAGGAGATATCCGATGCGCTCTTGTATCGCTCGCTGTGTGACTTCCCTTCGTCTGTTACTGCCGCTTGGTTTGCTTGCCTGCATCGTAACGGTGCTTCCAGCTATGCATGCCCAGGAAGAAAAGGCCGCCGAGAAGGCCGCGGTGCAAAAAGCTCGGCAAGAAGCCGCCGCCAAAGAACAAGCATCACCGTCCCCAGCGAAAACCGATGAACCAAAAAAGCCCGAAGAAGAGAAACCAGCGGATCCAATGTCCACGGGCACTTTCAACGGTCTGCGCTTGCGTTCGATTGGACCTGCGTTCACTTCCGGCCGCGTGAACACGTTCGCAGTTGAGCCAAATAATCCGTCACGTTACTACGTCGCCACGGCTTCGGGCGGAGTCTGGAAAACCGTGAACGCGGGAATCACCTGGACGCCAGTCTTTGATCGCGAGGGGTCGTATTCGATTGGAGCCATCGCTCTCGATCCAAAGAACCCGTTGACTGTTTGGGTCGGCACCGGTGAGAACAACAGCCAACGCAGCGTTTCTTACGGCGACGGACTTTACCGATCAGATGACGGCGGCAAGACCTGGAAGAACGTGGGGTTGAAAACTTCTGAACATATTGGCCGCATTGCCATTGATCCAAAGGACTCAAACATTGTGTACGTAGCCTCGCAAGGTCCGCTGTGGGGGCCCGGCGGTGATCGAGGTTTATTCAAGACTACGGACGGTGGTAAGACTTGGAAGAACATTTTGAACATCAGCGAGAACACTGGTGTGACCGACATCGTCATCGATCCGCAAAACCCAGAGACACTTTATGCAGCTGCCTATCAACGACGACGTCACATGTGGACCTTGATCAACGGCGGACCGGAAAGCGCCATTCATAAGTCTACCGACTCCGGCGCAACCTGGAGCAAGTTGCGAGCCGGCTTACCCACAACTGATTTGGGTCGAATCGGGTTAGCTATCTCCCCTGTCAACTCGAACATCCTCTACGCAACCGTTGAAGCCGCCGATCGAAAGGGTGGCATCTTCCGCTCAAGCGACCGCGGCGGGAGTTGGGAACGCCGCAATGAATACGACGTAACCGCAATGTACTACTCGCGCATTGTTGCTGATCCCAAAGATGTCGATCGCGTCTATGTGATGAATGTGTTTCTGATGGTTTCCGATGATGGCGGCCGTACGTTGCGAAGACTTGGTGAACGATCCAAGCACGTCGACAATCACGACATTTGGATCGATCCGAACAACAACGATCATTACCTTGTGGGTTGTGATGGCGGAGTTTATGAGAGCTATGACCGAGGCGCCTTCTGGGACTTCAAGAGCAACCTGCCGGTCACGCAGTTCTACGACATCACCACTGATAACTCCACGCCTTTTTACAACGTCTACGGCGGCGCTCAGGACAACTTCAGTTTTGGAGGTCCGTCGCGCACGCGAAATATCTCGGGCATCACCAATGGCGACTGGTTCGTGACGCACGGCGGCGATGGCTTTCGCAGTCAGGTCGACCCGGAAGATCCGAACATTATTTATGCAGAGCTACAGAACGGCTCCCTGGTTCGCTTTGACAAGCGCACCGGCGAGCGTGTGAGCATCCAGCCCCAGCCCGGACGCGGCGAAGATCCTTTGCGCTGGAACTGGGACTCTCCTTTCATTATCAGCCCTCACTCGCGGACACGATTGTATTTTGCGGCCGACAGGCTTTTCCGCAGCGACGATCGCGGTGACACGTGGCAGGTAATCAGCGGTCAACTTTCACGAGCGCTCGATCGCGACAAGCTGCCGGTGATGGGAAAGATTTGGAGTATCGATGCGGTGGCGAAAAATGCCTCGACAGCTTTCTTTGGCAATGCCTCAGCGCTCGCGGAGTCACCGAAGAAGGATGGCTTGATTTACGTCGGCACCGACGACGGCTTGCTTCAGATTACCGAGGATGGGGGCAAAAGTTGGCGCAAGGTCGACAAGATCGCCGGTGTTGGTGAGATGCCTTATGTCAGCCGCATCGTAGCTTCCAATCACGATGCGAATACTGTCTACGTCGCTTTTGAGAATCATCAGAATGCCGACTTCAAACCTTACTTGTTGAAGAGCACCGATGCGGGACGAAGTTGGAACTCGATTATCGGAAATCTTCCCAAGAACCAACCAGTGTGGTCGATTGCGGAAGATCATGTGAATCCCAACCTGCTCTTCACCGGGACTGAACTCGGACTCTTCTTTTCGATCGACGGCGGGCAGAAATGGGTTCAGCTCAAAGGCGGATTGCCAACAATTCAAGTTCGCGACCTCGCCGTGCAAAGGCGAGAAAACGATCTGGTTCTGGGGACATTCGGACGCGGCATCTACATTCTCGACAATTACACGCCGCTGCGCTTTTTGAAGCCGGAGATGCTGAAACAAGACGCAGTCCTATTCCCCGTCAAAGACGCGCTGATGTACATCCAGGCGCAGCCGATCGGCGGGCGCGGCAAGAGTTTTCAAGGCGAGTCTTTTTACACCGCCGACAATCCACCGTTCGGCGCCACTTTCACTTACTACCTGAAAGATGAACTGAAGACTAAGAAAGCGAAACGACAGGATGCTGAAAAAGATGCGTTGAAGAAAAACGCCCCCATTGTGTTGCCGCCGTTTGCGGATTTACGCGCCGAAGAAGAAGAGGAAGCACCGGCGATTATCATTACGGTCACGGATTCCGACAATCGAGTCGTGCGCAGACTAACGGGACCGGTCACAGCCGGCATGCAGCGAGTCTCGTGGGACTTGCGTTATCCACCCTCGACTTTGCCGCCTCCGCCTAATCCTGAGCTCGAGAATCCCTTCGACGATGGTCCAGCCGGACCATTGGTTATGCCCGGCACTTACAAAGTCTCTGTCGCAAAGCGTGTCGATGGCGTGATGACTCAGCTCAGCCAGCCTCAAACTTTTCAGATCGTAGTTGAGGGGCTAAGTGGAATGTCGCCGGCGGATCGCGAAGCGTTAGTCGCGTTCCAGCAAAAGGTGGCCCGCCTGCAACGAGCTGTGCAGGGAGCGCAGGATGCGGCTAACGCATTGAAACCAAGGCTGGCGTTAATCAAACGAGCTCTGTTGGAAACGCCATCGGCTGGAGACAAGCTGCTCGACGACACCGCCGCGCTCGACAAGCGGACCAACGACATCCTGCGCGCGTTGCGTGGCGACAATGCGTTGCGATCTCGGAACATCAATTTGCCGCCATCCATTAATGAACGCGTCAGCGAAATTGTCGGGACGCAGCGAACTTCGATCGCGCGTCCTACTCAAACGCACATTGCTCAGTATGCGGCGGCGGCTCAGGACTTTGAGACGACCCTCACGCAACTGCGACAGTTGATTGAGGTGGATCTGGCGCGGCTCGAGAAACAAATGGAAGCCGCCGGCGCTCCCTGGACCCCCGGCCGCATCCCCGAATGGAAGGATCAGTAACCAAGTGCGGCTCTGCCGCCGCACAGTGCGGTGAGGCTCAGCCTCACCGTAAAAAACCTGGCTAGTCTATTCGAGGCTATGCCTCGTAATTGAGGCGTAGCCTCAACTATTTCTTTTTGACCCCCTGACGGTAAGGCAAGCCTTACCGCACTGTGCGGCGGCCAAGCCGCAATTTTGGAACTACGATGAAAAATCTCAGTACCGCCCTCCCGCTGTTGGCGTTCATAACCTTCACTGCTGCGGCTCAGACACGACCGGCCGCCGAAACGAATCGATCTCTTCCTTCAATCACCGAAAAAGTGGCGGGGATGCAGAAGTTTCGGGGCTACTTCCCTTTTTACTGGGACGGCAAGGCCGGCAAGCTCTGGCTCGAGATCGATAAGTGGAGCACAGACTTTCTCTACGTCGAATCATTACCCGCCGGTATCGGCTCGAACGACATTGGGCTCGATCGTGGCCAGCTTGGCAGCACTTTCATCGTTCGGTTTGAGCGCATTGGTCCACGCGTGTTGTTAATTGCCAACAACAACGCCTTTCGCGCCAACTCGGATAACGAAGACGAACGCCGCGCAGTCAAAGACGCCTTTGCTGAATCAACTTTGTTTGGCTTTGAAGTTTCCGCTGAAGAAGGAAACCGAGCCCTGGTTGACGCCACTTCTTTCTACCTGCGCGATGCCCATCAAATTCCGAACACCCTGCAGCGCTCGCAACAGGGATCGTTTCGACTCGATCCAACACGCTCGGCGCTTTACCTGCCCAACACCAAAAATTTTCCCAAGAACACCGAGGTGGAAGCAACGCTGACGTTTGGCGGAGAAGATCCAGGACCGTGGATTCGACAAGTAGTGCCGGTTCCTCAAGCTATCACCGTTCGCGAGCATCATTCGTTTGTTGAATTGCCGCCGCCTGGCTTCAAGCCTCGCGCCTTGGATCCGCGTGCCGGCTATTTCGGCATCTCGTTCATGGACTTTGCGATGCCGATCAGCGAACCGATAACGAAGCGCTACATCTCCCGTCATCGTTTGCAGAAGAAAGATCCAGCCGCCGCGATCAGTGAAGCAGTCGAACCGATTGTCTACTACGTCGATCGTGGCGCGCCCGAGCCCGTTCGTTCGGCGTTGATCGAAGGCGCGAGTTGGTGGAACCAGGCTTTTGAAGCAATCGGCTATAAGAACGCATTTCGCGTCGAGGTAATGCCGGTCGATGCCGATCCCATGGATGTCCGATACAACGTCATTCAGTGGGTGCATCGTTCCACCCGCGGCTGGTCGTACGGCTCATCAGTCGGAGATCCGCGCACGGGCGAGATTATTCAAGGTCGAGTCAGCCTTGGTTCCCTTCGCGACCGCCAGGATTTTTTGATCGCCGAAGGATTGCTGGCTCCATACGAAAAAGGAAAGTCACAAACCGCAAAGATAATGGAGCAGGTTGTGCTGGCGCGTTTGAAGCAACTGGCCGCGCACGAAGTCGGCCACACGCTTGGCCTTCAACATAACTACGCCGCGAGTCCAACCAATCGTGCCTCAGTGATGGATTATCCAGCGCCGCTGGCCAGGCTCGGCGCCGATGGTGTTCCGGATTTATCTGAGGCGTACGCCAAAGGCATCGGCGAGTGGGACAAAGTCGCGATTAACTACGGCTACCAGGATTTTCCCGCCGGTACGAATGAAAGCATTGCTTTGGACGAAGTTTTGAGCAAAGCGTTCGCGCGAGGTTTGATGTACTTGACGGATCAAGACGCGCGCCCCGGAGGCAGTTCGAGCTCCGTCGCGCATCTTTGGGACAACGGTGCAAACGCGCTCGACGGTCTTTCGAGCATGATGAAAGTGCGAACTGCGGCACTCAAGCGTTTCGGCGAAAACAATATTCGCGAAGGCGCGCCGATGGCGACGCTCGAAGATGTGCTCGTTCCTTTGTACATGGGCCACCGCTACCAGGTTGAAGCTGTCGCGAAATTGATCGGGGGTGAAGATTACACTTTCAGTATGCGTGGCAAGGGTGACAAGAATCCGCAGATTGTCAGCCCGGACGAACAACGTCGAGCTCTCGCTGCTGTGTTAGAAACTTTGGAGCCCGAGGCTCTCGCGCTGCCGGAGTCAGTTTTGCGTCTGATGCCGCCGCGCCCACCAGGCTATTCACGCACGCGAGAAGACTTTCGCATTCGCACCTCGCCCAGCTTTGACGCTCTGGCTCCAGCCGAAGCGGTGGCTGACCACGTGTGCGATTTTCTCTTTAACCCGGAGCGCGCGGCGCGACTGGTTGAATTTCACGCTCGCGATGAAAAGAACCCGGGACTCTCGGAAGTGATGGACAGGATTATCAGCTCAACATGGAAAGCTGCGATTGGTTTTGCTCAGGCTGGCAGAGTTTCCGCGGGCGAGATCAAGCGTTATCCGTATAGTATCGGTTATGAATCTGAGATTCGCCGCACTGTGAATATGGTGGTACTGGTCAATCTCATGACGCTCGCAGCCAACGAACGAGCTTCCAATCAAGCGCGCGCGATTGCGGAGCTGAAGCTGGAAGAGCTCAAGAGCTGGTTAGTCGCACAACGCCGGCTTGCCGGCGACGTAAATCAGCGCGCGTTTCTGTTTTATGCAGCTGAGCAGATCAAGAGATTTCAGTCTGATCCGAAGAAGATGAATTTGACTCGACCTAACGATCCGCCCGACGGGCAGCCGATCGGAATGGATTGGTGGAATCAAGTCGGACTTCACTGCGACTGGAACTGAGTGGAGTTCATTCAATGTTTTTGTGTCCAGGGTTTAGTGATACCACCGGCTTGCCCGGTGGAGCGTCATGATGGCTGCTACAACAAACGGAACTCAGATTCCAGTATGCCACGGGCTTGCCCCGTGGTAACTGACGTTGGTTGCTAACTAAGGCGGCCAGCGTGAAAACCACGGGACAAGCCCGTGGCATCACTCTAATCATCTTCAACTCTGTTGTAGCAACCATCGTGAGTACCACGGTGCGAGCCCGTGGCATCCTAATGAATCGCCAGCTTTCATTATTTTTATTGAAAACTGTCTCGCGTCTGGGCTAGGATTACTCCGGTCGTTACGCCGAATAGCGTAATCGCCGAGCCCAGAGTCAACCTTACCTTCGTTACAATCCGTTTCAAAACTCCTCAATTTCCCAAGGAAAACTTGTGAATCTCGACTCAAGCCGGGGTCAACAACTGTCAATATCCCGGTCTCGCGCCACTAAAAAACTTACGCTACTCCTTGTCATCGGGACTTCGGTGGCATGGTTGATTCTCGTGTGTGCAGGGCTCGCATGGCTCTCGAACTATGAGAACACCCCGGGCGTCGTGGCCGCGCCGCCAACACAATGGCCCAACAAAAGCCGTCTCTTACCATCAGTTGAACATGCAACGCTCGTCCTGCTGGCCCACCCCCACTGCCCCTGCACCAAAGCGAGCATCGGCGAGTTGGCGGCGATCATGGCTCATAGCCAGGGACGACTGACCGCTTATGTTGTCTTTCTCAAACCTGAAGGCTTCTCGGAGGATTGGGAGAAAACCGACCTATGGCGCGACGCCGGGCAAATCCCGGGCGTAACTCCATTGGTAGATGAAAATGGTCGTGAAGCAGCACTGTTTCAATCTTCAACTTCCGGTCAGACTCTGCTGTACGACCAGCAGGGTCAGCTGCTCTTCAAAGGCGGAATTACGGCGTCGCGCGGTCACTCGGGTGACAACGCGGGACGCTCAGCAATTATTTCGATTGTAAATACCGGCAGTTCTAATCAAGACACAACGCCAGTGTTCGGCTGTCCGCTGCTTGATCCTCAATCGGCATGTCGAATTCCGAAGGACGATAAACATGCAAACTGATCCAAAAAGAGGCTCAAGCAAAAACGTGCGGGCCACCGAACTCTTCAACCAGCATCAGCGTGAAATCTGCGAACGTACTGACCACATGTTTGCTGTCCTGATGACCATTCAGTGGATCGGCGGGATTCTCGCCGCCTACATAATTTCACCACAGGCGTGGATCGGCTCAACCAGCCAGACACACATTCATGTTTGGGCGGCAATAATTCTGGGCGGCGCCATCAGTTCTTTGCCCATAGCCCTGGCGGTAATTCGACCAGGACAGCCCTCGACTCGATACTCAATCGCAGTCGGCCAAATGTTAATGGGAGCTTTGCTAATCCATCTCACCGGTGGTCGAATCGAAACGCATTTCCACGTGTTCGGCTCGTTAGCCTTCCTGTCTTTCTACCGAGACTGGCGAGTCCTGATTCCGGCGACGGTAGTCGTCGCCCTCGATCACCTGTTACGCGGAATGTTCTGGCCGCAATCTGTTTACGGGGTAATAGCCACAAGTGACTGGCGCTGGTTGGAGCATGCGGGCTGGGTCCTGTTCGAAGATACTTTTCTCCTGATTGCGGTCAAGCGTTCGGTGAGTGAAATGTGGGACATCGCCGAGCGCACCGCCGAGAGTGAAAGTCTCACCGAAAACCTGGAAGGCCACGTTAGCCAGCGAACGGCACAACTCGCAGCCGTAAATAACAACCTCGAAAATGAAATCGCCGAGCGCAAGCTGGCTGAAGAAGCCTTGAGAGACTCTGAAGGTCGCTATCGTCTGCTCTTCGAAAGCAATCCTTTTCCGATGTGGGTCTTCGACAACGAAAGCCTCCGTTTCCTCGCGGTAAACGAAGCTTCTGTTCTTCACTACGGCTACTCAACTGATGAATTTCTGAGCATGACGATCAAGGATATTCGTCCCCCGGAAGATATTCCCGTCCTGCTTGAATTCATGACTACTTCCCCGCAGGCTCCCGACGAATCAACTGCGTGGCGACATCGAAAGAAGGATGGCGCCGTGATAGAAGTGGAGATTACTTCTTCACCTTTGAGCTTTGCGGGCCGGCCGGCAAAGTTAGTGCTTGCTATTGACGTGACGGAACGCAAGAAAGCTGAAAATAGTCTAAAAGAGCTGGAGGACCAATTACGTCAATCGCAGAAGCTCGAAGCCATTGGCCAGCTCGCCGGCGGCGTCGCTCACGACTTCAACAACCTTCTCACGGCCATTTCCGGTCATAGCGATATGTGCCTCCGCCGTCTCGATTCCGACGATCCGCTGCGCCGACGCGTTGAGCAGATCAAGAAAGCCGGCGATCGAGCAGCCGCGCTGACTCGTCAATTATTGGCGTTCAGTCGAAAACAAATCCTGCAGCCAAAGGTTATCGATCTCAACGACATCGTTGTTGACATGAACAAGATGTTGCGGCGACTTATCGGCGAGGACATTCATCTGATGATGGGTCTTGGAGTCGACCTCGGCAAGGTAAAAGCCGATCCCAATCAAATCGAACAGGTGCTGATGAATCTATCGGTAAATGCTCGTGACGCAATGCCCAAGGGTGGCAAGTTGACGATCGAAACGAGCAACGTGCAAGTCGGTGAAGAATTCGCCAGCTATCACATGGCAGTTCCGCCGGGACAATATGTCATGTTGGCTGTCAGTGACACAGGCTTCGGCATGGATGCAGGCACGCAAGCGCGCATCTTCGAACCATTTTTCACCACGAAGGAAGTCGGCAAAGGCACGGGTCTGGGGCTCGCCACGGTCTACGGCATCGTGAAGCAGAGCGGTGGAACCATATGGGTCTACAGTGAAGTTGATTGCGGCACAACCTTCAAGATCTACTTACCCGCTATCGAAGGCACGTCTCCTTATCTCCATATCAGCGACGAAGAACGCGCCTTACAAAAAGGCTCGGAAACGATTTTACTGGTCGAGGACGAGGAAATCGTTCGCGAGATGGCCACCGAGATACTGCGAGAAAGCGGATACTGCGTGCTTGAAGCGAAGCATGGACCTGAAGCCTTGACGCTCTGCATGAAGTACGACGGCCAAATCCATTTGATGCTCAGTGACGTCGTGATGCCTAACATGAGCGGCCGTGAGCTGGCCGAGCTAATATCGCCTCAGCGTTCCAACATGAAAGTACTCTATATGTCCGGCTACACAGATGATGCGATTGTGCATCATGGAGTTCTCGAGGAAGGCACCGCATTCATCGCGAAGCCGTTTAGTCCTGATGCCCTTTCGAGAAAAGTGCGTGAAGTTCTTGACGCTCGGTAGCTGATGAGTTCTTTGCAAGTTGAGCCTTCGGGTAGTTGGAAGAGCGGGCGCAAGCAACCCTTCCCGACCCTGAGACTATCAAGGCTCTGGTTGCCTGTTTGCTTGAAGGGCTCATAAGTAGAATTTCACGCTCGACTGTGATCAGCTCGAGGTAAGGAAGTCGCTTGCGCCCGCTCTTCTGCCTAACCCAGCCACGCCCTTTGTCCAAAAAACCGTCCCCTCTTTACTCAATTTCGGATCACTCGTAAGATTTCCCCGCACGCCTGTCGCTTTTCTAGAAACACAGACTGTTGGGAGGAATTATGAAGTCCGTAAACTCGTCCACGGCATTGTCTACCGCTGTGCTGCGCTCCGTTATCGCAGCCACGCTTCTTATCACTAGCTTCTTCGTCGCATCACCACTCACTACTGCCCAGGAAAACACCAAAGCGGATCACGCTAAGAAAGATTTGGGTCGTCCCGTTGCTGCGACGCCCGCAGACAACGACTACACCAAAAAGATCAAGGAGTACACGACGCAACCGTACTTCATGACCGAGCTGGTGGATCACTTGCCGTTATCCGACAAGATCCCCTCGCCGGACAAGGTGCTGGGCTACGTCGTTGGCACTCCTAACAAACTGACTTACTCGAAGGATCTTTATCGCTACTATCGCGATCTGGCCAAGGCATCGCCGCGAGTAAAGGTATTTACAGCGCCGGAGCGCAGTGAAGAAGGCAAAGAACAGTTGTTGGTTGCGGTCGGCGACGAAGCCCTGCTGGCGAAACTAGATCGCTACAAAGAGATTACTGCCAAACTTGCTGACCCTCGCAAGCTTAACGAAGCCGAAGCACAAAGCCTGATTGGCGAAGGCAAAGTTTTTTACTGGGCATCTGGCTCTATACATTCGCCTGAAACTGGCTCACCAGAGATGCTGATGGAGTTGGCCTACCGGCTGGCGGTCGAAGAAAGTCCTTTTATCCAGGCCATTCGCAAAAATGTAATTGTATTGATTACGCCGGTGCTGGAAGTCGACGGCCGCGACATGATGGTCGATACGTACAACTATCGTCAGGCGAACCCGGGCAAGAATGGACCAGGGCTGGTGTTCTGGGGCAAGTACGTCGCGCACGATAACAACCGCGACGGTCTCGGAATGGCGCTGGCACTCACGCGCAACCAGATGAAAACTTTTCTCGAGTATCATCCGGCAATTCTTCACGATCTGCACGAGTCAGTGCCCTTCCTCTACACGTCCACAGGTACGGGGCCTTACAACGCCTGGCTTGATCCAATCACGGTGGACGAATGGCAGTTGCTCGCGTATCACGAGATTGAGGAAATGACTAAGCGTGGGGTGCCGGGCGTGTGGACTCATGGTTTTTATGATGGCTGGGCACCGAACTATATGTTCTACGTCGCCAACGGCCACAACGCGATTGGCCGCTTCTACGAAACGTTTGGGAACGGCGGCGCCGATACGATTGACCGCACCGTGGGAGCTCAGGCGCAGCGTGATTGGTTTCGACCAAATCCACCGCAACCAAGAGTCAAATGGTCGATGCGCAATAACGTCAATATGCAGCAGTCCGCCATTCTGCTCGCGATGAACTTCGTCGCCAACAACAAGGATCGTTTCCTTAATAATTTCTATATCAAGAGCAAGCGTTCGGTAGCGAAGGCCACGAATGAAGGACCGGCTGCTTACGTGCTTCCTTCAGATCAAGCCCGCCCAGTCGAGGTTGCCGACACTGTGAATCTACTGCGCTTGATGGGCGTCGAGGTGCACCGCGCTGAAAAAGAAATTGTAGTGAAGAATCAAAAGGTTCCGGCAGGTTCTTACGTGGTGCGCATGGATCAGCCTTATTCACGCATGGCTGACATGCTGCTCGATACGCAGTACTACAACGTAAACGATCCGAGGCCGTACGACGACACCGGCTGGACCCTGGGCGCGTTGCGCAACATCAAGACAACTCGTGTCACCGACAAAGCCCTTTTGGACTCGCCGATGACTTTGTTGACCGCGGACGCCAAAGTTACAGGGAAACTGAGCAGTGCGACCAACGCCACCGCTTACGTCATCAATCACAACGCGGACAACACGCTCGCGACGCTGCGATATCGGTTGAAAGACGTGAAGATGGACGCGGCCGAAGACTCGTTCAAAGTCGGCGAGCAGCAATTCAATGCGGGTTCTTTCATTATCAAGACCGATGGAAACCCTGCAGACTTGCGTAGCCGGTTGGAAGCAGCAGTGACCGAGCTCGGCCTAAATGCGCTGGCGATAGATAAGTTGCCAACCGTGAAGACGCATCCGCTTGCCGTGCCGCGCATCGCGATTCTGCATACCTGGACGAATACGCAAAACGATGGTTGGTATCGCATCGAGTTTGATCGATTTCAGATTCCCTACGACTACATTTCTGACCAGGTCGTAAGAAACACTCCCAATCTTCGTGACAAGTACGATGTGATCATCTTTCCCCCGCTGGGTGGCTCGGCTCAAGCCATTGTCAGCGGTATTCCCATGCGCGGTGATCCAATTCCCTGGAAGCAATCGCCGGTGACACCGAATATGGGTCTGTCGCCCGATCAGACCGACGATATGCGCGGCGGCATGGGCTTGACCGGTGTCATGAATCTTCAGAAGTTTGTGAATGACGGCGGCTTGTTCATGGCCATCACGAGCAACTCGAGTATTCCGATCACTTACGGAATCACGTCCGGTGTTTCAATCCAAGATGCGCGGCAATTACAGGCTCGAGGCTCAATCTTCAACGCGCGCTTTACTGATCGAAAGAGTCCTATAGCCTACGGCTACGATGAAACGCTGCCGATCTATTTCAGCCAGGCTCCATTGTTTCAGGTTCAAACTCAAGCGGCCGGCTTTGGCGGCGGCGGCGGCGGTGGTGAGGGCGGCGGTGGTGGTGGAGGTCAAAGGCCATCGGGACGCGGCACCGCAACAGATCCCGACATCGTCCAGGGAATGCCGCTGGCTGAGCCGGCGCCACCGAGACAACGCGGCGGCGAGGAGATCACGGAAGAGCAGCGTCGCGCTCTTGGTCCATACCTGGTGCCGCCGGATCAGCGGCCGCGCGTGGTGCTGCGCTTTGCTTCAGACGAGAAGAACCTGCTGATTAGTGGAATGTTGGCAGGAGGCTCGGAGCTGGCAAATGCGCCTGCAGTTATCGATGTTCCCGTCGGGCGCGGTCATGTTGTGATGTTCGCCAACAATCCAATGTGGCGTCATCAAACGCAAGGAAGTTTCTTCCTGGTCTTCAACGCAGCCTTGAATTTTGATTCGCTGAATACCGAGCGTGCGACACCGCCCGCCCCCACGCGGCGCGAAACCGACGAGGACCAGTAAAACCGGGAGGCGGGAAGCAGGCGGCAGGCGGCAGGTGTACGAAAGAGAGATTAGCCGCGGATGAACGCGGATAAAACGGATCTGAATAGGCATACCAATCTGTGCGGTTCTTTTCCTTGTTCAGATCCGTCTGATCCGCGTTAATCCGCGGCTAAAATCTTTTCGTAGTACCTGCCTCCCGCCTCCTGCTACTGCCTCCCGCTTCCGGCCTCCCGCCTCCTTGCTTCCCGCCTCCTTGCTTCCCGCCTCCTGCTTCCCGCCTCCTGCCTCCCGCCTCCTGCTTCCTGCCTCCTGCCTCCTGATTAGTACTGGCCCATCCAGGTGTCGGGTTCAACGACGACCTTGGTGGAGTACTCTTTTCCGCCGACAGAAAGCTTGACCGTATAAGTGCCGGGTTCGACTGGTAGGCCTTGATTGAACAGGCCACCGAAGCCTCCACCACCACCACCGCCGCCTCCGCCTCCTCCACCGCCGCCTCCGCCGCCGCCACCGCCGCCAAAGCCGGCAGGACGCGGAGGAGGATCGCCGCGGAGATTCCACTGCACGCGGTTAATGCCAACTTCCTTGGTGCCGGTGATGTTGCGAACGACTTTGCCGGAGTAATCGGTGACGGTCAGCTTCACATCTCCAGTCGGCGCTGACTTCAAGTAGTAAGAGATCGCAGTTCCCGGAGCTGGGTTCGCCCCGCGAAACAACTTGGAACCTCCCGTATAACGAGACAGCCTTGCGTCATTTAACCAGAGCGTCCCTGTCCTCACTTCAAATAGATGTACTTCGGTATCCAGCACTTTTGCTGAAGTGAGCTGCTGAAGCGCGGTGATGTCGTCCAGGATGTAAATGCCGCGACCATGTGTGCCCACGATCAGATCGTTGTCGCGCGGATGAATCAACAAGTCGTCCACTCGCACGGTGGGCAAGCCCGACATGAACGGCTTCCATTCTGTGCCCCCGGTAAAGGACACATACAGCCCGTATTCGGTGCCGGCGAAGAGCAGGTCTTTGTTCCTGGGATCCTCACGGATGACATTGACGTTTCCAATCGCCGGCAAGTTGCTCGTGATTGGAGCCCACGTGGCGCCGTAATCGCGCGTCACAAAAAGATAAGGCTTCAAATCATCCGACCGGTGGCCATCGACAGCGAGATAACAGGTCCCCGGGTCAAAGTGCGATGGCTCAACTTTCGAGATGTGGTACATCTCGCCGACTCCAGGAACGTTCTTCGCGACATTAGTCCAGCTGGCGCCACCGTCTTTTGTAACCTGAATATTCCCGTCGTCAGTACCGACCCAAATCACGCCGGGCATCTTTGGCGACTCGGCTACGGTCACGATGTAACCAAAGTTTGTGTAGCCATCGTTCTTTGAAGCCATCGGATCTTTACCGGACACGCCCATGATTGAAAGCGTGTTGCGATCGACGTGCTTCGTCAGATCTCCGCTGATCGCCGTCCAGGTATCGCCTCGATCAAGAGAGCGAAACAGTTTCTCCGTGCCTACGAACACGATCCGCGGGTTGTGCGGCGACAACACCATGGGCGTGTTCCAGTAGAAGCGGTATTGCTCGCCTGGGGAAGGCGCGGGAACAATGTTCGCAGTGGCCGCTCCGCCAAAACCTCCGAAGCCGCCAAAACCTGCCGCCGCTGCTGCCGCTGCCAAAGGATTCTCTTCGGCGGATGGACTTGGCGAAGGCGAAGCTCCCGGAGCACCACCGCCTCCCTGACCCCGACCGCGTGGACGCGCAGCCGCGCGCGGGCGAATGCTGACGCTGCGTCCGGTACGCAAATCCAACCGGTTCATGGCGCCGTTCTGTGACTCCGAATAGACGGTGTTGTAATCCGTCGGATCGGCTTGAGCATAAAAGCCATCGCCTCCACCCGTTCGATACCAATCTGAATTAGTTATGCCTGCCTGATTACGAGTTTGGCTGGGGCCGCCCCAGGAACCGTTGTCTTGCAAGCCGCCGTAGACGTAGTAAGGCTTACGCATGTCAGCTGCAATCGCGTAGAACTGCGCCGCAGCTATCGTATTGACGAACTCCCACGTGTCGCCGAGGTCATAGCTGACATCGAGACCGCCGTCGTTACCAATCATGATGTGATTGTCGTTGGCAGGATCGACCCAGATAGCATGATGGTCGCTGTGCGCGATACCGGGCTGCAAAGACTTGAATGTCTTTCCGCCGTCCGTTGATCTGCTGAAGTTGAGACCGCCTACAAATACATATTCTGAGTTGCGAGGACTAACCCGAATCTGACTGTAGTACATCGGTCGATTATTTTCGTTGCTGACCACGCGCCAGGTCTTGCCTTTGTCATCTGAGCGCCAGACCCCCGACTTTTTCGGATCGGGAGGTGTTGGCGTTGGTGACGCGGCGGGCGAAGCGCCCGGTGACGCTGATGGCGACGGAGACGGTGTGGGACTCGGACTAGCTTGGCCACCTCCGGCTATTGGCTCTTCACCGCCGGTTCCCTGGCTGGCTCCGACTTCAATCTGGGCGTAAAGAATATTTGGATTCGATCTTGAGACATCAACTCCAATGCGCCCCAGGAGACCCGGGGGAAAACCACTGCCTTCGATTCTCTTCCAGGTCTTCCCGGCGTCGGTAGTTTTCCAAAGTCCCGAGCCCGGCCCGCCACCGTTGAATCCCCAAGACGTACGCCGCCGCTGATAAGAAGCTGCGTAAAGAGTTTTGGAGTCGGTCGCGTCCATGACCAGATCAGTGAAACCCGTGTCCTGATCGATAAAGTTGACATTCGTCCAGGTCTTGCCGCCATCGCTGGTCTTGAAAACACCGCGCTCTTTGTTTGGTCCGAACAAGTGACCGTTTACCGCGACATATACCGTATTGGAGTCTCGGGGATCGATCACAATGCGCGAGATCGATTGAGAGTCATTGAGACCCATCTTGGTAAAGGTCTTCCCGGCATCAGTCGATTTGTAGATGCCGTCGCCAAAGCTCGAGCTCTGGCGGTTGTTGGCTTCTCCGGTTCCTACCCAAACAATATTCGGATCCGATTGGCTAACGGCTACGTCTCCGATTGAAGCGGTGGAGTACTGGTCAAAGATCGGAGTAAATGTCGTCCCGTTATTAATCGACTTCCAAACGCCTCCAGTCGCAAAACCGACGTAGACGATGTAGGGATTGCTTTCGACAGCAACGATGTCGTCGATGCGGCCACCCATGCTGGCAGGACCGATGCCGCGAAACACAAAGCGTTTCAGCATCGGATCTGTCGACCAGTTAACCGGCATCGGAGTCGGGCTCGGTGACGGAGTCGGGCTGGCTGACGTTGCCGGCGATGCTGCGGGCGTCGGTGATGGAGTTGGGTTTTGCGCGTGGCTTGCTGCCATCCCGATCGACAGCGCGCAAACTAGAGCAAACAGCCACACAAAAGGGTAAATGGAACCAGACCTTAATTTCATCGGAGGGGAGTCCTTTCTCGGATTTGTTCTTGGTACTTGGTGGTTGAATTCGTTTTTACTTTACCATCGAGAAATGATAGAGCCCTTAGTTGAGTCGAAACCGTCGCGGCTTTGCCGCCGCACAGTGCGGTAAGGCACTGCCTTACCGCAGCCGTTTCGATTAAGAACCTTGGCGAGGCTATGCCTCGCAACGGACTACGGCGTAGCCTAATTTACTCATTTCGGAAAGGCACACCCTTTCCGCACTGTGCGGCGGCAAAGCCGCAAACAAACATCAAATCACTGCAAAGCATTGTCGCGAGCGCGGTCGGCATCACTCAAACGGCTCGAGGGCGACGCGCGCACAAAAGGATCAAAGTTAGGCTTCGGCGTAAATATACCCCACATCGGAACCGCTACTTGCTCACTCAGATTCAGTGATCGTAAGCCCAGTAGCAGCTCGATTGTCCGCAGCATGCTGAGCTGATCGTATCGGTCGCTAATCACCGCACCTCGCTTGACGTAGGGACCGGCAGCGAAAGCAATCGTCCGCGTGGCGTCCACGTGATCGGGACCATTCTGCGCATCGTCCTCTTCAATCAAGATTAATGATTGCTTCCAGATCGGGCTGTCCGAGATTGTCTGAACGATTCGCCCGAGCGCCGCATCGTTCTGCGCCATGAATTCAAAGGGATTCATCGTCTTTGAGTTTGCGCCGTCAGTATGATCATTTGGCAACCAGATGTAATGAAGCTGTGCCACCTGGCCCGACTTCAGCTGACTGTCAAAGTCCAGCTTCCACGTCTTGAACCTGTCGAGATCGGAGTACTTAAGATCCCACGAACGATAGTTGAAAGGATAGTGATAAAGATAGTCAGCCAGACTCGCCTTAAATGGAAAGTTGCCGGGTTTCTTGATCGCCTGAGCAAGCGATTCATCTCCGACCAGAAACTTCGATAGTCCGTTTGTGAACGTCGCGTTGTCGAGCAGCTTCAGCGCATCTTTGCGTGTGCTGGCCTGACCATAAAACGGATTCGCGAGCTCGTAGAATTCATTCCCGCGATCCCCTCCGGCTGCGGCAACCATTGACTTGTCGTAGAACTTTTTGGCTAACTCGCTCTCAACACCGAAGTGTTGGACAATCAGCTTGTAAGCTCGTGTGAACAGAAAATAGTTCTCGCCATAAATTCTGTAGTCGACTTTCCGATCGTCCAAAAGATCCCAGAGATAAGTCGGCGAAGTAACCGCAGGCACGGTCCCAAACGGATATCCCTTCCAGCGCGTCGCGTAGCTATTGTTGGCTAGCCACTCGGTAAATGGACTCGCATAGCCGCTGCTGGTGTAGCTGTGTCCGAGCACGCTGATCTCACCATTGACGAAAAAGTTGTCGAGAGTAACGAAGTCCTTCGCAAGCTGATGATGGACCGGAGAAATGCTTTCGCCGAAGAGTGTCAGCGAAGGATCTCCATTGCCGCGCCCTAAGTCTCCCAGAACCTGATCGTAAGTCCGATTCTCTTTGATGATGTAGAAGATATGCCGGATCGGAAGCTTGAATCCGGACTTCGGATCGAAGAGCGGGACACCCGCGCGAACTGCTTTCGTCCAGGCCGCCGCGTTCTTCGAAACCTCGTTTTTCGGAATGACTGCCACACTTCCCTGCAGCAGATTCAAGACATAACCCGGAACGCGACTCGTGGCGTTCGGCTGTGGGCCTTTCGGGTTTGGCCGGCGCGCTTGAATGCCCTTGGCGCTTATCACAAAAAGATTGTTGTCGTCTGTTAGTGCTTTCGTGGGATACCAGCCTGTCGGCACGAGCGCCAATTGCCTGAACGAGCGCAGGTCAAGCACCGCCATCGCGTTCGTGTTCGCTAGCGTAACGTAAAGACGGTTTCCACTGACTGTGCATGAAGACGGCGCAGTGCCGAAGCGACTGCCCCTCGCAGCGAGTGAAACCGTGCCCGTGACTCGATCGCTGCGCGTGTCGATGACTGATAAGTTATCCGTGTCGGTGTTAACCACAAATAGTCGGCGACCATCCGAGCACATCTCCTGCGGAGACCGCCCCACGCGCAAACTCTTCACCAACTTGAGCTCGGAGTCGTAAACGCGCAGCTTCTGTTCGCCCAGCAACGTAACGTACAACTTTGTGCCAAGTTTTCTTACTGCATACGGAAAGTAACCAACGCTGACTTCACGCTCAATCTTGCCGCTGGTTGTATTTAGCAACGCCAGCTTGCCGGCTACGTATGCGCCCGCCTGATTTTTGGTGGCAACGTAGCCCACTGCAAGATGTTCTGCGTCGACGGCTGCCAGGCCACCTGCGTATCCGCCGATCTTGTATTCGCTAACTTTGAAATCCTTATCCAGACGAAAGACTTTCTCATCGAAGCCACCGCTGATGTAGAGGTTGCCGTCCATCCCAACCTCAGCGCTGGGAAACAGTGAATTCAACGTGATGGTTTTCTCGACCTTCATTGATTGGAGATCGATAACTGAAGCTACCTGCGGCTCTCGATAGTAGTAACCCGTATTGAGAACGACGAGCTTGCCCGAAAATAATATTGCTTCATAAGGAAGTCGGCCTACAGGGATTTGCGTCCCGGCCGGAGCCAGCCGCCATCCATTCGGTAGCTCAACTTCAGCTTTGACAGTCTCGCGCGATTTGCGTTGTTCCTCAGCGACGTACGCGAGAATCTTTTCGTAAGGCGTGTTCCTGGCAAACTCCCACAATTCTTCGTTGAGCTCTTCCTCGTCCTCCGGGTCATCCGCCACCCGCTCCGGCTCCTGCGCCGCCACGTAAATGAAAAGACAAAATACGAGACTGACAAGTGCAACAAGCAGGATTAGTAATCTCAGTGTTATTTTCATCTTTCAGGTGTTACTACGAGTTGATACCACGGGCTTGCCCCGTGGTACTTCATGTTCGTTGCTAAAAAAGTCAGCCTTCTTGAATCCAGATGCCACGAGCTTGCCCCGTGGAGTCTTCACGCTTGATCTTGCTTCCAATTCTCAATGTACTTTCTAATCTGTGGACTTGCTAAATCGCCGTAACTCCCAATATACGCACTCGGCTACCACAATCGATTGATACCAACAGAAACCAACTCACGACTCATCAATTCCTGCGCCGCGTTCATCAAGCTAATAGCAACTGAGCCGGGAGACATTGAAGGATGCAACCGCATCGCGATATGAACATGATCAGGAACAAACGAAACTTTCAACAGGGCAAATCGCGATTCACGCTGTAGTTCACTCCAACGCTCGGCCACGTGCCTCCCAAGCTCAGAACCGAATACGCCAATTCTTCCGGTCGTCGCCAGAACAATATGAAATTGCGAAATAACTTTAGCGTGCCGAGGCGTAATGTTTGTCTCATCGAGCTTGTATTTCTTCAAATAGACTGGCGCAAGCGCACGAGCTGAGTATCCATGGTGCTTTCCCTGGCTATCTAAATAAGCATCAACTTCGACACTGGTGCTGTTACCGACCGTACAAGCGAAATAACCGAGGCTAAGCAAATTCGTTGGTTGTTGCAGTTGGAGCTCAGTTCGAAGCCATTTACTAACTTGTCCTTTTAGCTTACCCGCTGCACCTGAAATCGTTTCGAGCGGTTTCAGACTGACCTCGGAAAGCAAATCCGTCGAGTCGCTTGCGGTTTCAAGCACGTGAATGTCGTACGGCTGCGCTAGCTCCGATAAGATTGATTTGTCTAGTTTGGTTAGCGGAGCACACGATTGAGCACGATAAGTTCGCCATCGCAAATAGACTCGGTAACAGTAAGCAAACTGTAACTCTTCCAACGCATAAGGCTGAATTAGCATTTCGCTCCCCCAATCGCGAAGTGGGTGACACGACCATGCCTGTGTCACCGGTCTGTTTTGCGCTTGGTGGTAGCGACCTGCGTGATGCTCCACGGGACAAGCCCGTGGCATCCGTTTCGTATTAGACTTCTCTTTAGCGAACTGCGTGATGCTCCACGGGGCAAGCCCGTGGCATCTGTTCGTATTAGCGACTTCTCTGTAGCGACCTGCGTGATGCTCCACGGGACAAGCCCGTGGCATCTGTTTCGTATTAGCGACTTCTCTGTAGCGACCTGCGTGATGCTCCACGGGGCAAGCCCGTGGCATCTGTTCGTATAGCGACTTCTCTGTAGCGACCTGCGTGATGCTCCACGGGGCAAGCCCGTGGCATCTGT
>Ga0134125_10000105_pt1 | contig 126184 bp, 101 predicted proteins | sample KB31751_FD_96464 | JGI IMG/M metagenome (GOLD analysis project Ga0134125, IMG submission 96464) | Terrestrial soil microbial communities with excess Nitrogen fertilizer from Kellogg Biological Station, Michigan, USA - KB3-175-1 | ecosystem: Environmental > Terrestrial > Soil > Unclassified ... | reverse complement strand
CGCGGCCGGCGGCACCGCCAGGGCCGGCAAGGCCAGCAGCGTCGCACCCACCAGCATGAGACCCATCACGTCACGCACGATTCGCCGTTCCATTCCCCTACTCCTCAATGACAGACCGACGAGGTATCGGTGTCTGTGCCGATGATGCCGTTCTGCCCTTCGCCGTTGCCGAAGCCCTGGCCGTTATGACCCAGATGCTTCTTGTCGGTCTGGTCGCCCAGGCTCGTGGTGGTGGTGCTGGGGTCGATCTCGCCCGCCGTCACCACGTCGTTGTTGCCTGCAGCGGCCGCCACCGTCACCAGCGAACCCACGAGCCCGGTGCTGATGAGGTTGCTCAAGCCCGTGATGGTGCCCGTGGTATCGAACAGGAGGTTGGTGCCGCCCGCCAGCGTGAAGGCGCCGCCGTTGCCGATGGTGACGTCGCCTGTCTCCGCGTCGTCGCCGATGACGATGGTGTCACCCGGGAACAGCGCCAGGAACGACTTGTTACCGATGTCGAAGGCCGCGCCCGAAGCGGCTTGGTCTTCCACGTCGATGCTCTGCGTCGGATCGCCGGGCCGCACTTCCACCAACAGGCCGCTGGTGGGCGCCGTGACCGGACCCAGGATCGAGATGCTGGAGCCCTGCAGCACCAGGTAATTGCCTGTGATGTCGAGGGCGCCCAGCGTCACGCTGCCACCCGCGACGAACGCACCGTTCGGCGCGTCGCTGCCGGGTTTCAGTCCAAGGGCCGCCAGCAGTTGCAGCAACTGCGCGTCGCCGGTGACGCCGGTGACCGCACCCGCACCGATGGTGAGCACGGTGCTGGACATGTCGATATTCTTCTTCGCATCGAACTTCATGGCGGCTGCGGTGATGGCGCCCTGGGCACCGCCGTTGTGGATGGTACCGCTGGCGCTGGCTGCGAAGATGCCGGTGGTGACGTGCACGGCGCTCAGGATGATGTCCTGCTTGGCTTGCAGCGTCATCTGCCCGGTGACGTCGGCCGTCAGGCCGGTGAGGTCCACGCTGCCGCCCGCCGCATCCATGGTCACTCCACCAAGAGTCATCTTGGCGCCGGTCAGGGAGATGTCCGTCCCGGCGTGGAGAGTGGCAGATCCGGCGCCCGTGAACGCTGTGTTCGCCAAGGACAGACTGCCCGTCGCCGAGATGGAACCGCCGCCGGCTCCGATAGCGAGTGTCTCGCCCGCGAGCTGCACGTCACCCTTGGCCTTGAGCGTCAGTGCGCCCGCACCAGCCGTGAGCGCGCCAGCCGCGCCGCTGCCGTTGGAGATATCGCCGCCGGCCGTGATACCCACTGCCGAGCCCGAGATCTGCGTGCTACCGATGTTCACGTTCTTGCCGGACGCGATCTTGACCGCCTTGGTCGCCGTGATCTTCGCGCCCGTCAGGTCCACGCTGCCGCCTTGCATGGTGAGACCACCTGCCTTCAGGTTCAAGCTGCTGGCATCCAGGTTGCCCTTGGCCTTCACGCTCAGCACACCCGTGCCGCTTACCACGGCATTGTCCAGATCGACGCTGGCCGCTGAGATGAGCGGGCCCGTGCCGCTCACATTGATATTCTCGCCGACCAGCGAGATGCCGTGGGTGGCGTGGATGGTGCCAGCAGCCGCGGTGATGGAACCCTGGGCGGAGCTGTTGCTGATGGAGGTAGCGCTTATCTGTATCGAGCCCGCCGTCAGCTTGGCGTCGCCGAGGTCGATAGTGTTAGCGCTCAATACCATCTGTTTGCCGGCCTTCAACACCTGGCCACTCAGATTCAGCGGGTTGGAGGAGTTCTCGATGAGATTCCCGCCGGCCGATGCGCTGAGCGGACCGGTACCGAAGCTGTCACCGACCAGGGTGATGTTGGTGCCCGCCTTGAGATGCACACCGTTGGCGGCATTGAAGGTGTCCCCCAGCAAGTGCAGGCTGCCGGTGGTGCTGTCGGTGATGCTGCCGTGGCTGGCGCTGAGGACGGCGCCGGTCTGCACCAATTGTCCGACCTTCAGGTTGCCCTGCGTCACCTTCACCTGCACTACCGGTGCATTCAGTTTGCCCAAGGTAGCGCTGCCGGAAGCATTCTGGATTTGCACATTGAGGCTGGTATTCGCCGTGAGCGTGCCGGTGCTCACTATGACCTTCTTCGCCGGCAGGCTCGCAGTGATGTTCACCTGGCCGCCGTGTGAGTTCGAGCTCGAGGCATTCCCGGTGGCTGTGACGGCCCCGATGGCGATATTGCCGTTGGTGCCTCCGGCGTAGGTGAGATCGATGTTTACGTACTTGCCGATCCAGAGATCCGTGGCGCCTGCAGTGATGGAACCGGCATGGCTGCCCGCAGCTGCCGCTGAGATGCTGATCCCACCTCCGGCGTTGATGTTGCCGAGATGTACCTGACCACCCAACACCGACACGCTACCCGAGCCGCCGGTGACGATTGAGTTGCCGTTGAGGTTGACCGCGCCATGAGACGCATCGAGCGTCACTCCGCCGTGTGTGGTGGTGATCCCACCGGTGATGTCTATGGAGCCGCTGTTGCCGGTCGGATGGAGTTGAAGACGGGCAAAGCCGTGGCCACACTCGCAGCTAAGACCGGAAGAACCCGTAGTCTTGAGTCCGGCCACTGTCATGACAGGATCTTTACCGGTCATGGTGACGGTGATGTTTTTGGCCGTGATCTTGCCGGTCTGCAGCGTGAAGCCGCTCACCGACCCTTTGTAGGTGCCGGCGATGCTGACTGCTCCACTGGCGGCCACGCTGCCGAGATTGATGCGGCCGCCGGTATCGCCGCCACCGCTGGCATGCACGCCGACACCGCCATTGCTGGCGGAGATCAGACCGGTGACCTTGATGCTGCCTCCGCTGTTAGATCCGACGTCGGAGGTGATGGTCACGCCGTTGTGGCCAATGACCTTGCCGGTGACCTTGATCTTCGCGCCACTGCCGGAGGAATTGAAGGCATCGATAGAGACGTCCGAACCGGTCAGATTGCCGGTCACGGTGATGCCGCCCCCGCTTTGCCCAGCGCCATCATGGAGCTGGATGCCGCCGGTGGCGGTGATGGCGCCCACGCTGATGGCGCCGCCGGATGCGCTGATGTCTACACCGTTGCCGGTGACGCTTATGGGGCCGGTGACCTTGATACCGCCGCTGGCGCCCGCCTGGGTGATGTCCACGTGGCCGCCACCTGTCGCATGGATGCTTCCGACCGTGATCATGGTCTTCACGTTGGCGGAAGAAGCGGCGGTGGCAGCGATCATGATGCCGCCTGCCAAGCTGCTGGACACCTTGGCAAGATCGATGGACGCGCCATGGGTGGCGAGGGAGCTCAGGCTGGCCTTGACCTGCACCATGCCGGACTTGATGGTGCCGGTCACCGTGATGGCAGTGGCCTGAGTCGATGCCTGCTCACCGGTGAGGCACACGCTGCCGCCGATGTCAGTGATGGCGCCGCCTACGTGGATGACGGTGCCGGTGATGTCGACGTCGCCCCCGGCCGTGATGGCGCCCGTGTGCACCGTATTACCGCTCACTTCCACGTCGCTCGCCGCGTTGATGGCGCCCGTGATGGTCACTGGCGCGAGGCCCGCGGATCCATCAATGGAGACTTTGCCATGACTACTCTTGACACTGGCGAGTTTGATGGAACTGCTGCCCGTGGCTGACGGGTTCACCGATACGATGATGTCACCGGTGCGCGCATGGCAGGCTTCGTTGGCGCTGCCGCAGGGATGCAGGGGGCCCTCGGCCAACAGCGCGCCGGTCACCAACACCGGATCGTTACCGGTCATGCTGATGTTGATGCCGCCGCTGTGGGCGCCCGAGTTGCCGGCGGTGATGTTGCCGGTCTGTACCTTGAAGGAGTGCCCGCTGTCCAGGTAAGAAGCGTTGATGGTCACGCTGCCCGCAGCCTGGATGGCGCCGCCCACGGTGATGTTTCCACCTCCGAAACCGTCAGAGGTGCCGCCACCGGCGGCTTTCAGCAGGACCCCGGCGTGGCTGCCCTTGGCGGTGATGCCGCCAGTCACGCTGATGTTGCCGCCACTATGGCTGGCAGGCGCGGCAGCGCTGATGAAGATGCCGCCGGAGTTGGTCTTGAGCGAACCTCCCACCGTGACGTTGCCACCATCTAGGGCCTCGATGGTGACATGCGAGCCGCCAGTGATGTTGCCGGTCACATTGACACCCGAGCCGGTGTGTGCGGATATGGTTACACCGCCATGTGACGCGATCACACTGCCTGTCACGTGGACGGAGGCAGGATTGATATGGTTGGTACCTGACGACGAGCCGGAAGCATCCACTACCAGGACATTGGCACCGGATTGGGTGGCGGTGAGATTGCCGGTGGTGATCTTCTCGCCGACGATCTTGATAGTACCGCCAGTCACGTCCTTCATGTTCAGATAGCCGGTCGGCACGCCGCCTTCGTTGCTGTAGCTCACCAGTACCCGGCCTGTGGCGTGCATCGCCCCCGAGATGGAGAACGCAGGACTGTGGTTACCGCGTGAGGTACGTCCGGTGATGCTGATGCCGCCGCTGGTGGCACTGAGCGCCCCGTGCACGGCGATGGTGCTGGCGTGGAGCGTGATGGCTTTGGCGGTGGCGCCGTTCATCTTGATGCTGCCGCCGCTGGCGCCAGTGGCGGCCTGAATGGCCAGAGCGCCCTTGATGTCGATGGTCAGGCCCTGGATGTCGATGGGGCCGTCGTTGACCTGAAGCGTGAGATTCCCAGAGCCGGACAAGGGATGGATGGTCCGGGCGACATGCCCAGTATTCACGATCGAAGTTGAGGCCTGAAGCAGCACATTGCCGGACTGGAGATGGCTCGATATCCAGTTCACGCCCACATTGTTGGTGCTCGCCGAGGTGTTGTTCCCGCTGCCGCTCACGATGTGAAGGAACTTGGGATCCAGCAACAGCGTACCGCCCTTGCCGGCATGGACCAGGCCGCGCAGGTTCAGTTCGTGACCCGAGACCTCGATGAAGCCACCCCTGGCGCCGTAGCCAGCCGTGTCGATCACCGAGGTATCGGTAATGCGGGTTCGACCGTTTCCTTTCACGATCACCGTGCCGCCGGCCACACCGGCCTGGGTGGCACTGGCATCCAGGGTGCCGCTGTTCTCGATGCCGCCGCCGTCTGACAGCAGCACGATGACACCGCCCTGCTGGCTCACGGAGTGGGCGGTGACGAGACCGGAGTTGTTCACCGCCGTGGCGGTGAGCGCATTGGCCACGTCCGCGGTCATCACCACGGCGCCGCCGTTGGCGGTGATGCTGCCGGCGTTGTCCACGCCCGCGAGCCGCGCCAGGGTCGGCGCATCGATCTTGTAGCTGATGAGTCCGCCGCCGTTGTCCAGCGTGAGCGTAGCCGCGCCGCTCGCTGCCAGCAGCACCTTGCCGCTCTGCGCATTGATGACGCCGTCGTTCTCCACGTAGTCGCCCGCGAGCACCACATAGCCGCCCGACGTCACCGTGACCTTGCCCTGGTTCACCACGCTCGCGTCCGGCGCGCCCGGATCTTTGCTGAACACGTAGCGCCCGGCCATGAAATTGGCGTCGCTGATGTCGAGAGTACTGGCGGTGAGGCTTGAGACGTCCAGGGTCGAACCCGGCGCGAACAGGATGCCGTTGGGGTTGATCAGGAACACCTGGCCGTTGGCGCGGATGTTGCCGAAGATGCTGGAGGGGTTGCTGCCGATGACCCGGTTCAGCACCACCGAGGAGCTGTTGGGCTGGTTGAACTGGACGTACTCGTTGCCGCCTACGGAGAACTGCTGCCAGTTGATGGAGGCGCGCTGGGTGTTCTGGTTGATGACCACGCCGTTACTGCCAGCCGTGCCGATGGTCGCCGACCCCGCCACCACCTGCCCTCCGTTCGGGTTGGCCAGGGCTGCGATCGGCAGCATGGCGCCCAAGGCCCCTGCCGTCTGCGCGAGAGCGCGCGGCGATCGGGCCTGCGCCAAGATCCCCCGCATCCAACCGGTCAAGGAGCTGCCCACAGGCATTTGCTTGCTCATCGCTTCACCCTCCGCTCGATCACAGGCCGGACCTTAAAGATCCGGCCGGGTATCAGAACGTCATCCCCAATGTGAACCAGATATGGCCGCCGCCGTCCCCGTCCGCAGGATGGCGACCGATGGCATACGCCCATTGCAGGCGCGCGTTGATCTTGTCCGTCGACGGCAAGAGCTGCAGATCGAGACCGCCGCTCGAGATGCCGCGCGAGCTGTCGCCGGTCACGCCGAGGGTGCCGGCCTTGTCCCATACCTTGCCGGTGTCCAGGAACACGCCCCACACCATCGGCATGAATCTGCCCAGCGAGATGCCGCGCTCGATCTCGGTGGACGCGAAATAGCCACTGTCGCCGCGTTCCTCGGCGGACTGGTAGCCGAGCACGCTGCCCGGGCCGCCCAGGTTGAACTTGTCGGCGTCGGTGAGGGTGTTCACCGAATAGGAGGCGTTGAACTGGTTCACCCAGCTCCAGGACTCGCCGAAGGGCTTCTGGTAACCGAAGTCCGCTTCGAAGCGCCCGCGCTCGGCATTGACGTTATTGAGGCCCTGGGAATGGTCGTAGTGCTTGCCGTTGGTCCACAGCGTGGTGGACATGGAGAAGTTGCTCTGGTCATCCCAGGTGCGCGTGTAATAACGGTTGATCTGCAGCAGCAGGATATTGGTGGTGAGCGAGTTGGTGGCGGCGGTCTCGCTGCGGCTATTGTCGTAGCTGAGGCCCGCGCTCCAGAACACGCTGCGTTCGGTGGTGCGCACCACCGGATCCTGCCAGTTCATCGCGGCGTTCTGGGTGCTGCCGCTGAAGGGCGTGGCCGGGCTGCCGGGCGCGGCGCTGAACAGGCCGTGGTATTCGGCGCGGTTGAAGGAGGTATTGAGCACGGCGCCCGCCGGCGCCACCGGCAAGGCATAGGACAACTTGCCGAAGTTGAGCTCGTTGCCCTGGGAATGGGTGATGCCGGCGGCGAGCTGGTCGCCGCTGCCGGTCAGGCTGTTGATCGCGGCATCCGCGTTCAGGCGCCAGCGGCCGATCACGCTGCGACCATAGTCGTCCACCGAGGCATCGGCGGAGTAGCTGGTCTCGTCCACGTTGAATAGCACATCGGAACTGCCGAACTGCGTGCCGGGGCTCAACACTTCATGGGCGCTCACGCCCGGCAGGTCGTTCATGAGCAGTACTGCGCGCTGCGCCGCGGCATCGGTGTAGACATCACCGCTGTGCATGCCGGCGGCGCGTGCTTTGAGCACGGTAGTACGTGTGCGACTGTTGCCCTGCACGTTCACATCGCCGATGTGCCCTTCCACCACCTGCAGGCGCACGTCGCCGCCGGAGAGCTTCTGCGCCGGCGGCGCAACGTAGGCGAGGCCATAGCCCTTGGACCGATAGTAGCGGGTCAGGACGTCAGCCACGTCGTAGAGCTGGGAAAGGGTCAGGGTCTGACCGACGTAGCTCGCTATCTGGGCCTGCAACTCGTCGGTGGGGATGACCGAGTTGCCCTCGATGGTGAAGCTATTGATATGGAACGCAGGTCCGCCCGGCGCCACCCCGGCGGCATTGCTGGGCGCGCTGCTGGACGGCGCGAGCACATTCTTGGGGGTCTGCGTCTGGGTCGGAAGCGTGGATTGAACCTGACCCGGGGTCACCGGCGGCGGCTGAGGCTGGGGATTGCTGACTATGGGTAGTGCAGCGAGCGAAGTGGAAAAGAACACGGTCACGCCAGCCACGGCGGCGTTATATAGGTAGCCTCCCTTCACAACCCCTCCCACCCAAAGTCGTTGATTGATTGAGATCTGCCCCCGACACCCCTGTCTCGGTACCGCCTGCGCGGAGTGGGCAAAAGACCTCGTTTACTCTACTGGAAACGTCATTTTCTGGATACTTTTTAACAACCTAGCCACTCTCCGGCCGTGACGGCCGTCACAGCTGTTTATGTCCCGGCGGAGCCCCGGTAGAATCCGGGGTCCGGCAGCGGGGCCGGCGCATAAAGAGCATGTAAAACAATGGCTTCCAGACGCAACGCCTTCTACGCACAGTCCGGGGGTGTCACCGCCGTCATCAACGCCTCCGCCTGCGGCGTCATCGAGACCGCGCGCAAGCACAAATCCCGCATCGGCAAGGTCTACGCCGGACGCAATGGCATCATCGGCGCCCTGACCGAAGACCTGATCGACACGAGCCGCGAGAGTCCCAGTCTGATCCGCGCCCTGCGCCACACGCCCGGCGGCGCCTTCGGCTCCTGCCGCTACAAGCTGAAGGGCCTGGAAGAGAACCGCGCCCAGTACGAGCGCCTCATCGAGGTGTTCAAGGCCCACGACATCGGCTACTTCTTCTACAACGGCGGCGGCGACTCCGCCGACACCTGCCTCAAGGTGTCACAGCTCTCAGAAAAACTGGGTTACCCCTTGCAGGCCATCCACGTACCGAAGACCGTGGACAACGACCTCGCGGTGACTGATTGCTGTCCGGGTTTCGGCTCGGTGGCCAAGTACGTGGCCGTGTCCACCAAGGAATGCGCCCTGGACGTGGCTTCCATGGCCAAGACCTCCACCAAGGTCTTCATCCTGGAGGTGATGGGACGGCACGCGGGCTGGATCGCCGCGGCCGGCGGCTTGGCCGCCGAGAAAGCCGGAGACGCGCCCCACATCATCCTGTTCCCCGAGATCAAGTTCGATAAGCAGGCGTTCCTGGCCCGCACCAAGGAATGCGTGGAGAAGTACGGCTACTGCGTGGTGGTGGCCTCGGAAGGCGTGCGCAACCCGGACGGCGGCTTCCTGGCGGAAGCCGGCACCCGCGACGCCTTCGGCCATGCCCAGTTGGGCGGCGTGGCGCCGACGCTGGCCGCGATGGTGAAGGCCGAACTCAAGTTCAAGTACCACTGGGCACTGGCAGACTACCTGCAGCGTGCCGCCCGCCACGTGGCGAGCAAAGTGGACGTGGAGCAATCCTATGCCGTGGGCAAGGCCGCGGTGGAAATGGCCTTGAAGGGCCACAATGCCATCATGCCCACCATCGTGCGCAAGTCGAATAAGCCTTATAAGTGGGCGGTCGGCATGGCCAGGCTCGCCGACGTGGCGAACCACGAGAAGTTCATGCCACGCGACTACATCACCGAGGATGGCTTCGGCATCACTGCCGCGGGCCGCCGCTATCTTGCACCCCTCATCCAGGGCGAGGACTACCCGCCTTATAAGGACGGTGTGCCACAGTACGCCCGACTCAAGAACCCGGCGGTGCGCAAGAAGCTGAAGGACGAGTTCAGGATTTAGGTTTCAAGGTTCCCCATAAAACATCCATAGACTTCAGGGAGACTTCCGATGTTCCAGACATACATGTGGTTAGCGCTGATCTGCGCGTTCGCCGCCATCGCGTACGGCGCGATCTCGGTGCGCTGGATCCTGGCCCAGCCGGCCGGCAACGAGCGCATGCAGGAGATCGCTCACGCGATCCAGCTGGGCGCTCGCGCCTACCTGAACCGCCAGTACACCACCATCGGCATCGTCGGTGCGGTGCTGTTCCTGGTGATCGGCGTGTTCCTCAACTGGTACACCGCGGTCGGCTTCGCCATCGGCGCAGTCCTCTCCGGCGCCACCGGTTTCATCGGCATGAACATCTCGGTGCGCGCCAACGTGCGCACCGCGGAAGCGGCCCGCAACGGCATGAACGCCGCCCTGGCGGTGGCGTTCCGCGGCGGCGCCATCACCGGCATGCTGGTGGTGGGCTTAGGCTTGCTGGGCGTGGCCGGCTATTACCTGATCGCGACCCGCGTCTCCGGCAGCACCGAGACCGCGCTGCATGCGCTGGTCGGCCTGGCCTTCGGCGGCTCCCTCATCTCCATCTTCGCCCGTCTCGGCGGCGGCATCTTCACCAAGGGCGCCGACGTGGGGGCGGACCTGGTGGGCAAGGTGGAAGCCGGCATCCCCGAGGATGACCCGCGCAACCCGGCGGTGATCGCCGACAACGTGGGCGACAACGTGGGCGACTGCGCCGGCATGGCGGCTGACCTCTTCGAGACCTACGCCGTGACCGTGGTCGCGACCATGGTGCTGGGCGGCCTCCTGGCCGCGGACTTCGGCGAGAACGCGGTGTTCTACCCGCTCGCCTTGGGCGGCGTCTCCATCATTGCCTCCATCATCGGCACCTTCTTCGTGCGTACCGGCGAGGGCGGCAAGATCATGAACGCGCTCTACATGGGCGTGCTGGTGTCGGCGCTGCTGGCGGCCATCGCCTTCTACCCGATCACCAAGCAGCTCATGGGCGCTAACGCCATGAACGTATACGCCTGCTCGCTGATTGGCCTGGTGCTGACCGGCGTCATCGTCTGGATCACCGAGTACTACACCGGCACCCAGTACGGCCCGGTACAGCACGTAGCAGCGGCCTCCCAGACCGGCCATGCCACCAACATCATCGCGGGCCTCGGCATCTCCATGAAGTCCACGGCGCTCCCGGTGCTAGCGGTGTGCGCCAGCATCTACGGCGCCTACTTCTTCGCCGGCCTGTACGGCATCGCGGTGGCCGCCACCGCCATGCTCTCCATGACCGGCGTGGTGGTCGCGCTCGACGCCTACGGCCCCATCACCGACAACGCCGGCGGTATCGCCGAGATGGCGGGCCTGCCGAAGGAAGTGCGCGCGGTCACCGATCCCCTGGATGCGGTGGGCAACACCACGAAGGCCGTGACCAAGGGCTACGCCATCGGCTCTGCGGGCCTCGCGGCCCTGGTGCTGTTCGCGGACTTCACCCACAGCCTTAGCGCCAATGCCCAAGGCCACGTGTTCACCTTCGACCTCGCCAATCACTACGTGATCATCGGCCTGTTCATCGGTGGCATGGTGCCTTATCTGTTCGGCGCCATGGCCATGGAAGCCGTGGGTCGCGCCGCGGGTTCGGTGGTGAACGAAGTGCGTCGCCAGTTCAAGGAGATCCCGGGAATCATGACCGGCAAGGCCAAGCCGGATTATTCCCGTGCCGTGGACATGCTCACCAAGGCGGCCATCAAGGAGATGATCATCCCCTCGCTGTTGCCGATCCTGGTGCCCATCGTGGTGGCCTTCGGCATGAAGGTGTTGGCGGGTCCGGAAGCCGGCGCCCAGACCCTGGGCGGCGTGCTCATCGGCACCATCGTCACCGGCTTGTTCGTCGCCATCTCCATGACCACCGGCGGCGGCGCCTGGGACAACGCCAAGAAGTACATCGAGGATGGCAACTTCGGCGGTAAGGGTTCCGACGCCCACAAGGCGGCGGTCACCGGCGACACCGTGGGCGATCCCTACAAGGACACCGCGGGCCCGGCCATCAACCCGCTCATCAAGATCATCAACATCGTGGCCCTGCTCATCGTGCCGCTTCTGGCGCACGGCGGCTAAGTTAAAAGCTGTGAGCTAAGACCAAGAGACCGCCGAAAGGCGGTCTCTTTTTTGCAGTCTTCAGACGAACAGATCGTTGATGGTGTTGATGAAGTTATGCAGCAGCACGCCGGGCCAGACGCTGCCGGTGCGTTCCCGGATCCAGGCCAGTCCGAAGCCGATGGCCATGGGCAAGAACATGTTGGGTCCCCAGACGATGTGTATCGCGCTCAGGGACGTCGCGTCGATCCCGTGCAGTAACCCGAACATCACGCTGACGATCACGAAACCCCAGCCCAGCTGTATGCCGGCGAACTTCCAGGGCCGGCCGAAGGCTTCGTTCAAGAGCACCAGGAATATGCCGCGGTACACGAACTCCTCGCCCAAGCCGGGCATGGTCGCCTCGTAGACCCAGGTGGGCAGGTCCGCGGCGCCCGGGTTGAAGCGCGCACCCAGCAACAGCAGCACGGGGATGCCGATCAGGAGATAGACCACGCAGGCGATGGGCAAGGCGCGCCAGCGGATAGGCTCCGCCGGCAGCTTGAAGCCGTCGCGGGCCGCCGCGAAGGCCGGCACGAACAGCACCAGCAACACCGGCCAGGCCATCTGCAGCACCTTGCCCTGCCAGTTGTAGCCGCCCCAGGCCGGTATCACCTGCACCACTTTCGGCATGAACACCAGACCCATGTCGAACACGCACAGCAGGGCGAACAGCACTATCGGGAGGTAGCGCTTGGGCCTTGAGCCGGTCAGGAATGCGATCAAGAACAGGGGCAGCAGCAAGGCGAGATTGATGCCGGCGGTGAGCCCCACATGCAGCAGGTATTTTTCCACGGTCTACCCCGGTTTGTGTTTCATATCGCGCCGGTTCAGAGCCGGTCGAGTGGGATCCTGAGGTAGACCACGCCGTTGCTGTCTGGTTCCGGGAATCGCCCAGCCCGGATGTTCACCTGGATGGCCGGCAAGAGCAGCGCCGGCACCGGCAGGGTCGCATCGCGCCCCTGCCTCAGCTTGATGAAGTCGTCCCGCGACACGCCGTCCTTCACGTGGATGTTGCTGCGGCGTTCCTCTTCCACCGTGGTCTGGTTGCGGTGTTCACGGCCGCCGGGAGCGTAGTCATGGCACATGAAGAGCCGGGTGGCCTCGGGCAGGTCCAGCAAGCGGCGCACCGAGTCATAGAGCTTCCCGGCATCGCCGCCTGGGAAGTCGCAGCGGGCGGTGCCTGAATCCGGCATGAACAGGCTGTCGCCGACGAAGGCGGCATCCTCCAGCACGTAGGCGACGCCATCGCTGGTGTGGCCGCCCATGGCGAGCACCTGCACTCCCATGCCGCCGAGCCTGAAGGTCTCCCCGTCCTTGAACAGATGATCGAACTGGCTGCCGTCCGCCTTGAAATCCTTGCCCAGGTTGTACAGGGCCTTGAAGGTGGTCTGTACCTCCCGGATGCCCTCGCCGATGGCCACCTTGCCGCCGAGCTCCTGCTTCAGGAACTGCGCCGCCGAGAGATGATCGGCATGGGCGTGGGTCTCGAGTATCCACTCCAGCGTGTAGCCCCTGCCCTTAAGGTGCTCGACGATCTTGGAGGCAGAAGCGGTGCCGGAGCGGCCCGAGGCGGCGTCGTAATCCAGGACCGGGTCGATGACCGCGGCACACTTGGCGGCGGCATCGGCCACCACGTAGCTATAGGTGGAAGAGGCGGCATGGAAGAACGCGGCTATATCCAGTGACATCGCTGCCCCCAATTTTGTTACCCCAATAATGTAGCCCACCCAGAGCGTCGCGAGCGAAGGCAGGGGTAGGTACGCGAGGCGAGCAGGAGGGAGTGCACTCTTTTGTGCATGACCGACTGCGAGTCCGAAGCGTAACGACGCCCTGCCGAGCGCAGTAGCTCTGGGGACCCCTTGGAATACGGCCGTCACGATAACGGACTTATACTGAGACCATGCCCCATGATCATGCCCACCACCCTCATCACGCGGCCCACGGCCATCATGCTCATCGCAACCGTGGCCAGGGGCATTACTGGCTGGCCCTGGCGGTGACCCTGGGTTTCGCGGCCGTGGAAGCCTTCAGCGGTTGGCGAGCCCACTCCCTGGCGCTCATGGGCGATGCGGGCCACATGGCCACGGATGGCATCGCGCTCGGCATCGCCGGCCTCGCGGCCCTGGTGGCACAGCAGCCGGCCTCGGCGCGGCATTCCTACGGCCTCGGCCGGGTGGAAGTGATCGCCGCCATCTTCAACACGCTGTTCATGCTGCTCATCGTGGTGCTCATCTTCATCCAGGCTCTGGAGCGGCTGCGTCATCCGGCCGACGTGCAGGCGCCTTTGGTCATGCTGCTGGGCGCAGTGGGCCTCGCCGTCAACTTCCTCATCTATAAGGTGCTGGAAGGCGGCGAGCTTTCCATGAACTTGCGCGCCTCTCTGCTGCACGTGCTGGGTGACGTGCTGGGCTCCGCGGCGGCACTGGGCGCCGGCGCGATCATCTATTTCACAGGCTGGCTCGCAGCCGACCCCCTGCTCTCCCTGTTCATCGGCGTGTTGATCCTGCTCTCCAGCCTGAAGCTATTGGGTGACGCCACCCAGGTATTGCTGGAAGGTGTGCCAGCAGGCATGGATCTCGCCGGCATCGGTCACAGCATGGCGGCGGTGGAAGGGGTGGGGTCGGTGCACGACCTGCACGTGTGGAGCGTCTCCTCCGGCGAGGTGGCGCTCTCGGCCCACGTGGTGATCGAGCAGATGGGACAGTGGGAGGCGGTGTATCGCGGGCTCTGCGATCACCTGCATGACAGCTACGGCATAGGCCACATCACCCTGCAGCCGGAGCCGCGGATCAAGGCGCGCATCTCAGTGGAAGATATAAAGCGTCGTTAGACGAAGATGACGATGATCGCCAGAACGATCACGGCGAGGATGATGAGGGGCCACATGTATTTTTTCAGGAACGGCGCCTCCCCCACTGCCATGCGCTGGGCCGGGGGCGCATCCACCTTGGCTGCACGGGGCGTGGTGGCATCCACGCTGAAGTCCCGATAGGTCTCCATGGCCACCTGCTGGGTCTGGTAGAGCTTGCGCACGTCCGCCGGCATGCTGTCCAGGCCCTCATACTCCTTGCCGTTAAAGATCAGCTTCACCGGCGGCGCGGTCTCGGCCGTCTCCTGGGAGGCCCGCGCCAGGTCATAGACGCGGCGCACCTCCGCCGGCATCTCCTCGACGCTGGCGTAGCGCTTGCCGGCTACCACGATGGGTCTCTTCTCGGAAGTCATGTGCCCACGACACTCCCTTTGCACATGGCCTAAGTCTAGCCGAACAGCACGGCCGCGAACCACAGCCACAGGCCGGCCAGCAGCACGTTGCTCAGGGCATAGGGCGCAAAACGGTACAAAATCCGGTTGTAGAACAGGTGGATCCCGGTATGCGCGAACCGCAGCACCACGAAACCCCAGGCCGCCCAGAACGTGAACTGTGTCACATGCTGCGTGGCGTACAGGGCCAGGCACAGCACATAGAACAGCAGCGGCGCCTCCAGCAAATTCATGAAGTTACGGTTCGCCACCGTCACATCCGGCGGTACGTTGGCGGTCTCGCCGTAGCGGAAGTCGCCGGCTTTCACCCGTCCGGCGAAGCCGGCGGAGAAGCGTTTGTAGGCCATGAACACCATGACCGCGAAGGTCAGCAGCACCAGCGCCACCACCGGCGCGAAGATGGATTCCCCCGTCTGCATGACGTCCCCCTAAGTAAAGCCCCGGTGAAGTGTAGCCTGGCGGATGGCTCGCTGCCGCCATATAAAAAGGGCCCGGATCGTTCCGGGCCCTGATGGCGCTTCTCGCGGCTAGCTTAAGGGTCAGAACCGCACTTGCAGGCCAACGTTGGCGAAGTTGATGTTGGTCTCGCCCGTCGTGTTCTCATTGCCGAGGTCGTGGTACTGGTCCCAGCCCAAGCGCAGCGCCCAGTGTTCCGCGAACTGCCAGCCCACGCCCAGGCCGTAGTAGGCGCGCCAGTCGTTGCTGGTGGTATTGCTGGAGGGCACCGGGATGGAGCCGATCGAGGTGTCGTTCACCTGGGTGTGACCGTCCACCGTGCCCAGCCGCAGGAAGCCGTACCAGCCGCTGTCGCCAAACGGCACGCTGCCGACGCCGGCCACGCCGTAGGCATGGGTCTTGCGGGTGGACTTGAAGGAACTGTTGGAGGGCGTCCCGAAGTCGATGGTGTCATCCACCGAGCCGAAGTCCACATAACTCAGCTCCAGGCTGAACCACGGGTTGAATTGGTACCCGAGGTTGGCGCGCCAGCCGGTGTCGTTATCGCTGAAGTTGCTTACGGAGTTGGCGGTATTGGTATTGACCTGGTTGTTCTTGCTGCCGTAGTGGGCTTGACCTGCATCCACTTCGAAGTAGCCCGCACTCCACCAGGCGCCGTTGCCCCAGCTGTCGTTGCTATTGCCGTAAGTGGTAGTGCTGGTGGTCTCATCCGCCTGGGCGGCGAGCGGCAGCCCGAGAGCGAGGCCGATGGACGCTATCAAAAGACCTTTCTTGCTTATGTTCATTTTGCACTCCTGCTGCGTTGACAGCCTGCAATCTACGCAGAGGCATACGCCGTCGGGTTGAAGCTCGTCACGCTATGGGGAATCCACTGTCACCCACGCTCCGTTTGGTGTGATTACACCCGTCACTTGTCGGGAGATGACCCGAAGGCATGTCGTGCCTTGTGGCGCTACAGTGAACTCACTGCGATATACGGAGAGATGCCATGGCCGCGGAAGACGATGGCGTGAAGCCGGAAGTGGGCGACTGGTACATGGATGTGCACAGCCAGGACCGCTTCAAGGTGTTAAATATCGATGATGGCGAGATCGAAGTGCAGCATGTGGATGGCGATGTCGAGTCCTTCGACGCCGCGGACTGGCAGGCGCGCCTCTTCACCCGCACCGATGAGCCGGAAGATTTCACCGGCGCCCTAGAGCCCATCGAAGACGGCGATCAAGGTTACGATGAAGAATCCTACGATGCCTCGCAGCCGCAACTGCCGGACGTGGAAGATGGCAACGTACTGTTGCCTGGTGAAGGCGAAGCCCGTCCGCATCGTGCAAAGCGCCGGGGCCGCTGAGCCCTACGCTTCAGCGATCACCGCGATGGAGACCTTCATACCCTTAGGCCGCACCGGCAGCTTGGCGCCCTGACGCGCCGGCGGATCCTTCGGGAACCACCTGCCCCATTCCTCGTTCATGCCGGCGAAATCAGTTTCTTCCGCCAGGACGAAGGTGGCGCTTGCCACCTTGTCCATGGAACTGCCTGCAGCCTTGAGGATCGCCTCCACGTTGCGCAGGCATTGCCGGGTCTGTTCCTGGATGGTGTCCCCCGCCATCCCACCGGCGGAAGTGAAGGGCCCCTGTCCCGAGACGAACACCAGCCCAGCCGCCTTCACTGCCTGGCTGTAGCCGGCGAGGGACTTGGGCGCCTGGTCGGTATGGATGATCTGCTTGGCCACGTAGGATTCCTTCAGATTATGGCGTAGGCCCGCACCGGGAAAGTGCCGAAGCCTTTCACTTTCACCGGCGCCGCATGCAGGCGGAATCCGGAGTCCGGAAGCTGGTCCAGGTTCCACATATGCTCACAGATGGGGATGTCGGCGCCCAACAACACCGTATGCACCGGCCGTGCACCGGTCTCGGTGCCGTCGATGTTCAGGGAATCGATGCCGACGAAACGCGCGCCCTGGTCCCGCAGCCAGATCGCCGCCGCTTCGGTCAGATGAGGATGTCCCTCGAAATACCGGTCGGTGCGCCAGTGCTTGGCCCAGCCGGTGTGCAGTAGCACCGCCTTGCCCCGCAGGTCGGCCTTGCCGAACAGTTCGGGCCCATTGACCCTTTGATGGGTGCGGAACACCAAGCCGTCCAGATCTACCAGGGATTCCAGCGGCAGTTCCGAGAGATCCTTGCCGTCGGCATAGCGGTGGAATGGCGCGTCCACGTAGGTGCCGGTGTTGGAGATCATCTCGATCTTGCCCATCTGGAAAGTGGTATCTTCCGCGTAGCGTTTCTTGGAATCCTCTCGGGAAAGATAGTCACAGATGATGGGTGCCGGCAGGCCCTTGTAGGTGATCATGCCGTGCTCGACGGTATGGCTGAGATCGACGCGCATGGGACCCCTCCCAAGCTTCAGATTGGCGCGCATTATCCGCGCAGCGATAAGCCCAAGACAGTGCCAAAATCACCAAAGCGACTAGGCCAGACTGCCGGCCTATTCGGGCTTATAGAGCTCCGCGCCCTGCTCACGGAATTCCTTGGATTTCTCCGCCATGCCTTTCTCGGCATATTCACGCACATCCTGGGTGATCTTCATGGAGCAGAAGTGCGGGCCGCACATGGAGCAGAAGTGGGCGAGCTTGGCCGCTTCCTTCGGCAGGGTCTCGTCGTGGAACTCCTTGGCCTTCTCGGGATCGAGCCCCAGGTTGAACTGGTCTTCCCAGCGGAACTCGAAACGGGCCTTGGAGAGGGCGTTGTCGCGGGCCTGGGCTGCAGGGTGGCCCTTCGCCAGGTCCGCCGCATGGGCGGCGATCTTGTAAGCGATGATGCCGTCCCGAACGTCCTTGCGGTCCGGCAGCCCCAAGTGCTCCTTGGGTGTCACGTAGCAGAGCATGGCGGTACCGAACCAGCCGATCATGGCCGCGCCGATGGCGCTGGTGATGTGGTCATAACCCGGTGCGATGTCGGTAGTGAGGGGCCCTAAGGTATAGAAAGGCGCTTCGTGGCAGACCTTGAGCTGCCGGTCCATGTTCTCCTTGATGAGCTGCATGGGCACATGACCCGGCCCCTCGATCATGGTCTGCACGTCGTGTTTCCAGGCCACCTGGGTGAGTTCACCCAGCGTATCCAGCTCGGCGAACTGGGCTTCGTCGTTGGCGTCGGCGATGGAACCCGGGCGCAGGCCGTCACCGAGGGAGAAGGCCACGTCGTAGGCCTGCATGATCTCGCAGATCTCCTCGAAATGGGTGTAGAGGAAGTTCTCCCGGTGGTGCGCCAGGCACCACTTGGCGAGGATGGAACCGCCGCGGGACACGATGCCGGTCACACGCTTGGCGGTGAGCGGCACGTAGGCCAGGCGCACGCCGGCGTGGATGGTGAAGTAGTCGACGCCTTGTTCAGCTTGTTCTATCAGCGTGTCCCGGAAGATATCCCAAGTCAGCTCCTCGGCCTTGCCATCCACCTTCTCCAGGGCCTGGTAGATGGGCACCGTGCCGATCGGGATCGGGGCGTTCCGGATGATCCACTCGCGGGTCTCATGGATGTGCTTGCCGGTGGAGAGATCCATGAGCGTGTCCGCGCCCCAGCGGGTGGCCCACACCAGCTTCTCCACTTCCTCCGCGATGCCGGAGGTGACGGCGGAGTTGCCGATGTTGGCGTTGATCTTCACCAGGAAGTTGCGGCCGATGATCATCGGCTCGCTCTCGGGATGGTTGATGTTGTTGGGGATGATGGCGCGGCCCCGCGCCACCTCGTCCCGCACGAACTCGGGGGTGATGAACTGCAGTAGCCGCGCGCCATGGCTTTCCGCCGGATGGCGCTTCAGGAGATGGGTCTCCTTGATGGCCTCCAGTCTCTGGTTCTCGCGGATGGCGATGAACTCCATCTCAGGCGTGACGATGCCTCGCTTGGCGTAATGCATCTGGCTCACGTTGGCGCCGGATCGGGCGCGGCGTACCGGGCGCTGGCGCTCGAAGCGCATGTGGGCGAGCGCGGGGTCCTTCTCGCGGCGACGCATGAATTCGGAGCTGGGCTGGACCAGCACCTCGGTGTCACCCCGCTCCTCGATCCACTTGCCTCGCAACGGAGCCAGGCCCTTCAGCAGGTCGATCTTGGCCGCGGGATCGGTATAGGGACCGGAGGTGTCGTAGACGTGGAAGGCCGGGTTCTTCTCGTTGCCGAACATGGCCGGGGTGTCGTTGAGCGCGATCTCGCGCATGGGCACGCGCAGGTCGGCACGGCTGCCGGGCACATATACCTTGCGGGAGCTGGCGAAGGGCCGCGTCGCTTCCTCGGCCAGGGCTTCGGTGCGGCGGACGAATTCTTCGGGGACGGCGCTCATGTTCGATTCCTCGTCGCTTTGGACGCGGGAACGCTTAGGCGGCCATCGGGGTCGCGAAGCATTCCCTCGCCGATATGTCCGCGGTGTCCGGCTCACTGTCCGGTGACCTGCGAACCTCGTGGGCCAGGTTCCAAGGGTGTGTTCTCAGCTCCTGTTTTCGGAGCACCCCCAGCTTCGGCCGCGATTATAACGCCGGGGGCGCGCTAGCCCGCGCTCACCTGACATCTGTCAGATTGCCGGAATGACGTTTTGTCTTGCCAAGACACAAGCCAACCCGTAACCTTTGCAGCCTGTAAGTCCCCGTTTTCCCGCGGAAAAACCCATGGATATCGAAACCGCCCGCACCCAGATGGTCCAGCAGCAGATCCGGGCCTGGCACGTGCTGGATGCGCGCACCCTCTCCGTGTTCGAGGCCCTGCCGCGCGACAAGTTCGTGCCCGAGGCCTACCGGAACGTGGCCTACGCCGACGCGCCGATCCCCCTACCCCACGGCGAATGGATGTGGATCCCCACCATCGAAGGCCGTGTGCTGCAGGCGCTGGATCCCCAGCCCGCCGAGAGCGTGCTGGAGATCGGCACCGGCAGCGGCTATTTCACCGCCTGCCTCGCCAAGCGCGCCCGCGAGGTGTTCTCCGTGGACATCCATCCGGATTTCATCGAGAGCGCTGGTAAGACTCTCAAGGGACTGGGCTTCAAGAACCTGCGGCTCGAGACCCGCGATGGCACCCGCCTGGATTGGCTGGCGCAGCGCTATGACGTGATCGCGGTGACCGGCTCGCTGCCGCGCGAAGAGGCAACTTATGCCGAGCGACTGAACGTGGGCGGCCGGCTGTTCGTGATCGTGGGCAACTCGCCGGTCATGGAGGCCCTGGTGGTCACCCGCACCGCCGAGGACGCCTGGAGCCGCCGCTCGCTGTTCGAGACCGACATCCCTGCCCTGCAGAATGCCGCTGAGCCGAGCTGCTTCGAGTTCTGATGGCCAGCGTCCCGCAACTCAGTCCCGGTGCGGCCCGCACGCTCCTCAAGGAGCAGGGCGACAAGGCAGTGCTCCTGGACGTGCGGGAACCCTGGGAGTACGCGCAGGTCCATGTAGAGGGATCCCGCCATATCCCCATGGGACAGGTACCGGAGCGGCTGGGTGAACTGGATCCCAAGGCCCGCTATGTGGTCATGTGCCATCACGGCGGCCGCAGCCAGCAGGTGGCCCAATTCCTGACGGATAAAGGATTTGGCCAGGTGGCCAACCTGGCGGGCGGCATCGATGCTTGGGCCCTGACCCTGGACCCCAACCTGGCTCGCTACTAAGGCATCCAAGGCTGGAAGGCCCTCTATTTAGGGCCTTGCCAGGTAGGCGATATAGTGTTATATTTGACTACAACAGTTACCTTACGGACGGATGGGAACTATGCGTAAGACGACAATTGCCCTGACCATCGGCGCCCTTTTGACGGCTGCCGCGGCCCCCGCCCAGGCGGCGGACCTATGGGATATCTATCAGTTGGCCCTCAAGAACGACCCGACGTTCCAGCAGGCCCAGGCCAACTATGACGCCACCACCGAGGACAAGGCCATCGCCCGGTCCGGCTATCTCCCGAATATCACCCTCACCGGTGACCGGGAAGTGCAGCACTCCAGCGGCGAGGTGCCGATCTTCTTCGATCCAAACACCAAAACCTACGACGAGGGCAATGCCTCGTCCCGGAACTACACCACGCAGTACACGCTGCAGCTGAACCAGGCCATCTTCAATTGGGCCGCCTGGAAGGCCATCGACCAGGCTGATGCCCAGGCCGCCCAGGCGGACGCGCAGTTCACGGCCGCCCAGGAAGACCTGATCCAGCGCACTGCCACCGCCTACTTCAACGTGCTCAACGCCCGCGACACCCTGAAGGCCGATCGCGCCGCGGCCGATGCCAACAGCAAGCAGCTGGAGCAGGCCAAGGAAAAGTACGAAGTCGGCATGAGCGCCATCACCGACGTGGAGAACGCCCAGGCGGCTTACGACCAGTCGGCGGCCAACCTCATCTCCGCCCAGCAGCAGGTGATCACCACCGAAGAGCAGCTGCGCGCCGTCATCGGTCAGCCAGTGGGCGCCCTCATGGAACCCACCGTGGACATGCCGCTGCGCTCCCCGGATCCCAGCTCCGCCCAGGACTGGGTCACCCAGGCCCTGAAGCAGAACCCGAACCTACTGGCGGCCCAGTCCGCCGCCGATGCCGCTGATGCCAACATCGGCATCCAGCGCGCGGGCCACTACCCGACCGTCAGCGTGTCCCTGGCCCATTTCAAGAACGACAATAACCAGGTGACCCCGGACGTGCCGGCCGCCGAGCTCGGCCTGCCGCCCGGCTCCCCGCCGATCTCCATCGGGCAGACCACCAACCTCAGCGGCAACACCGCCATGCTGAACCTGTCCTGGCCCCTGTTCGCCGGCGGCGGCACCTGGGCCAAGGTGAACCAGGCCCAGGCCCAATATCAGGCCGCGATGGCCAACGTGAACCTGGTGAACCGCCAGACGGAGCAGCAGGCCCGCACCGCCTACCTCGGGGTGCTCACCGGCATCTCCCAGGTCACCGCCCTGAAGCAGTCCGTGAAGTCCAACCAGACCTCCATGGATGCCACCCAGACCGGCATGGAAGTGGGCACCCGCACCATCGTGGACGTGCTGACCGCGCGCCAGAACCTGCTGACGGCGGAAACCAGCTTCTCCAACGCCCGCTATACCTACCTGGAAAGCCTGCTGACCCTGAAACAGGCTGCCGGCACCTTGAACGAAGCTGACGTGAAGCAGCTCAATACGCTGTTGCAGGTGCCAGTCGCGCCGGCAGACATGACCGTGCCGGCCACCAGCGCCGACATGGGCGTGCCCTCGGCCGGTACCGTGGCACCGCCTTCCGCCAGCACGCTGACCTCACCTCCGGGTGCCGCCACCACCACGCCGCCGGCAGCCAGCACCAAGCCGCCGCACGGTTGATCCAGAGATAGAAGACTGAAAGAGAAACCCCGGCGAACGCCGGGGTTTTTATTTGCGCGTGATCTGGGTCTTGACGAGCTCCACGGCCCGGTCCAGCGCGCCGCGGTTCTGCAATACCTTGCCCTGGGCCAGTTCGCCGATGCTGTGGCGCATGGCGGGATTCCCCAGCAACCACGAGGCCGCAGCCGCGACGGAGTCCGCGTCGGTCACCGGCGTCAGTACGCCTGCATCCCTCAGCATGTCCGCCACGTCCTTCACGTTCTCCAGATGCGGCCCCGCCAGCACCGGCAAGCCCACGGCCGCCGGCTCCAGTAGGTTGTGTCCGCCCACCGGCACCAGGCTGCCGCCCACGAAGGCGACATCACCGGCAGCGAAGAACTTCATGAGCTGACCCAGCACATCCACCAGCAGCACTTCGCCCGCCCTGACCGGCGCTTCACCGGCGCTCAGGCGGCGGAAACCGAATCCCGCGGCACCGATGGCGGTGCACACCGCATTGGCGCGCTCAGGATGACGTGGCGCCAGAACCAGGACGGTGTTGGGTTGGGTCGCCAGTATCTTGCGGAAAGCTTCCAGCAGGATCGGTTCCTCGCCTTCACGGGTGCTCCCCGCCACCACTACCCCGGCGTTGCCGAACAGCTTGTGCCGGAGGGCCTGGCCGGCGGCCAGCAGTTCCGGCCCCGCCTGCACGTCGAACTTGAGGTTGCCCATGACCGTGAGCTTCGAGGTATCGGCGCCCAGTGCCTGGAAGCGCGCCGCATCCGCCTCGCTCTGGGCCGCCACCTGCTGCACCCGCTGCAGGGCGGCGCGGATGAGGCCACGGAACTTCCAGTCCGAATAACGGTTGAAGGCCCGTTCCGACATGCGCGCGCTTACCAGCAGCAGCGGGATGCGGCGCTTGGCGCAGGCGGCATAGAGATTCGGCCAGATCTCCGTCTCCATGACCACCGCCACCGCGGGTTGAGTGCTCTGCAGGAAGCGGCTGGCGAAGAACGGCAGGTCGTAGGGCAGGAGCGAGACCATCACCTTGTCGCCGAAGAGCTGGCGCGCATGGCGCCGGCCGGTTGCGCTGAAGGTGGTGACCAGGATCGGCCGCTCCGGGAACTTGCGGTGCAGGGTCTGCACCAGGGGTGCCGCGGCACGCACCTCGCCCACCGAGGCGCCGTGCACCCAGATGGCGACGCCGGGTTGCAGGAACGGCGAGCTGCCCATGCGCTCACCCAGCTTCTCGCCGCTGCCGGTCTGCCGGTAGCTGCGCCAGGCGAACCAGGCGAAAGCGAAAGGCATCAGCAACAACAGGGCGAGCGTGTAGAAGAAGCGCACGGTGGCTCAGGACTTCTGGAGTGCTTCGATCGTCTTGGTCGTCGAAAGGCCGTCCACGAACGGCAATATCTTCACTTCGCCGCCGTTCTTGGTCACGCACTTGTAACCGGCCACATCCTCGGCCTTGTAGTCGCCGCCCTTCACCAGCACGTCGGGCAAGAGCTTACAGATGAGGCGCTCCGGGGTGTCCTCGGAGAAAGGCGCCACCCAATCCACGCAGGACAGGGCCGCCAGCACCGTCATGCGGTTAGCCAGGGTGTTCACCGGCCGCGCGGCGCCTTTCAGGCGCTTCACGGAAGCGTCGTCGTTCACCGCCACCACCAGTCGGTCGCCCAAGCGGCGCGCCGCCTCAAGGTAAGTGACATGGCCCGCGTGCAGGATGTCGAACACCCCGTTGGTCATGATGATCCGTTCGCCCTGGCTCCTGGCATGGGCCACGGCATCCATCACCGCCGCCTCATCCATAGCGCCGCCGCCGCTGCGGCTGTGGGCCGCGAGGCGCAGTTCCGCCGGGGAGACCGTGGCCGCGCCGAGCTTGGCCACCACCACGCCGGCCGCGAGGTTGGAAAGCGCCGCCGCCTCGGGATAATCGAGCCCGGCACCCAGACCCGCTGCGAGGGTCGCGATGACCGTGTCGCCGGCACCGGTGACGTCGGAGACTTCCTGGGCCTGGGTCGGCAGGTGCAGGGGTGCCTTGCCCTTCTGCAGCAGGGTCATGCCATGCTCGCTGCGGGTCACTAGGAGGGCCTCGAGACCCAGCTCGTCCCGCAGCTTTTCGCCCTTGGTGACGATGGTCTTCTCGTCCGGGCATTCCCCCACCACTGCCTCCAGCTCGCCCAGGTTGGGAGTGATGAGGCTCGCGCCCTTGTATTTGCCGAAGTCGCGCCCCTTGGGGTCCACCAGCACCCGCTTGCCGGCGGCCTTGGCCGCGGCGATCAGTTCTTGTACCGAGGCCAGGCTGCCCTTGCCGTAGTCCGAGAGGATCACCACGTCTGCATCCTTGAGCTCGGGCTTGAACAGCGGCAAGAGCGGCGCGCCGCTGAAACTGCCGAAGCTCTCCTCGAAATCCAGGCGGATGAGCTGCTGGTGGCGCGAAAGCACCCGCAGCTTGGTGATGGTGGCGGCCTGCTTGACGCGGTTGAACTTGCACTGCACGCCGCGCTTCTGCATGGCGGCGGCCAGGCTGTCGGCGATGGCGTCGTCGCCGGTGATGCCGAGCACGGTGCAATGGACGCCAAGGCTCGCCAGGTTCACCGCCACGTTGCCGGCGCCGCCGGGACGCTCCTCGGTGTCACGCACGTGCACCACCGGTACCGGCGCCTCCGGAGAGATGCGCTGGGTGGGGCCGAACCAATACCGGTCCAGCATCACGTCACCCGCCACCAGCACCCGGACCCGGTCGAATTGCGGAACACTGACCTGCATGCAAGCCCCTGAAATGTCTTCGGAATCCGCGGGGGATAATAGCATGTGAGGCATGGACGCCCTTATACTTCGGCCTGCATGAAAGCCGAGCTATTCCATCCGCGCAACTGGCCCGCCTGGTTGCTGATCGCATACATCCGCCTGGGGGTGATGCTGCCCTATCCCGTGCAGATCGCCTTGGGACGCGCCACCGGTCGGCTGTTCTGGCACGTGGCAGGTCGTCGTCGTCGCATCACATTGAAGAACCTGGAGCTATGCTTCCCGGAACTGGACTCAGCGGCGCGCACACGTCTCGCGCGCGAGCATTTCGCGTCCATGGGCATGGCCATCATCGAGTTCGGCATGTGCTGGTGGGCGAATGCGGCGCGTATAGACCGTCTGGGGTCCGTCGAGGGCATCGAGCACCTCAAGGCGGCCCGCGCCAAGGGCCATGGCGTCATCCTCCTGGCGTCGCACTTCACCACCCTCGAGATCTGCGGCCGCATGCTCGGCCTGCACACCGATCTGCACCTCCTGTACCGGCCGATCCCGAACCCGGTGATTGAACACGTCATGCGCGGCGCCCGCGAGAAGCTCTTCGACCGCGCCATCCAGCGCAACGACGTGCGCACGCTGTTGCGCAGTCTCAAGGACGGCATGCCCATCTGGTATGCCACCGACCAGGGCTACCGGGGGAAGAACAGCGTCATGGTGCCCTTCTTCGGTATCCCCGCCCCCACCAACCCGGCCTTGCCCAAGCTGGCCCGCAGCAGCGAGGCGCCGGTGGTACCGCTCTTCGGCGAGCGCCTGCCAGGTACCCAGGGTTACAAGGTTACGATCCTGCCGGCCCTGGAGGGTTTCCCCTCCGACGACCCGGTGGCGGACCTGCAGCGGCTCAACGGCTTGCTGGAGGCGCATATTCGCCGGGTGCCGGAGCAATATCTGTGGAGTCATGACCGCTTCAAAGTAGTACCGAGGGACTGATGGCTCGCATCATGGACTGCTGGGAGATGGGGAATGGCCTGGCCTATATCGAGGGTCTGGCGGTGAGCGCCAGATTGCTGAGCAAGGCCGGTCATCACGTCATGTTCGCGGCCCGCGACCTCAGCCACGCGGAGCGGGTGCTGGGCCGGAGCATCACCTACTATCAGGCGCCGACCACCGTAATCCCACCCGGTGTCCGCATGCCCAACCCAATGACCTTCGCCGATGTGCTCATCAACCTGGGCTTCGGTGCGCCTCAGTCGATCGTCGGCCGGGCGCATGCCTGGCGCAACCTGTTCGATGTCACGCGGCCCGACCTCATCCGCTGCACCCATGCTCCCGGGGCGCTATTGGCCGCACGCGGCACCGGCATACACGTGCAGGTGCTCGGCATCGGTTTCCTGGTGCCACCTGACCGTTCACCGCTGCCGCTGTTGCGCACCTGGGTGAAAGACGCCAGCCTTGAACGCATGGCGGCCCGCGAGCAGCAGGTGCTGGACGGGATGAACCAGGGCCTCGCTTCCATCGGCGCGCCCAAGGTCGAAAGCATCGGCGCGCTCTACGCCGGTGCCGACGTGCGCCAGCTCTATACCTATCCGGACCTGGATGACTACGGCCCGCGCCAAGGTGTGGACTATCTGGGCAACATCCAGGCGGCGCAAGGTGCGGAGCCGGCTTGGCCGGACGTGCCCGGCAAGCGCATCTTCGCCTACCTGGAACCCGTGCAGGAGATCCTGCCGGTATTGCAGGCGCTGGCTGCCAGCAACCAGCCGGTACTGGTATACCTGCCTCACGCGCCCCAAGGACTGCTGCAAAACGGTGTCCGCAACATGCGCATCACGGATCAACCGCTGGATGTGGTGAAGGCCACCGCCCGCTGTGACTTCGGCGTGAGTCACGGCGGCCATAACATCGCAGCCAGCTTCCTGGCGGCCGGCAAGCCGCAACTCTCCCTGCCCAAGGCGTTCCCGGAACGCGTCACCGCCGAGAAGATCGCCGCCCTGGGCGCAGGTCTTACGTCGCGGCCCGATGCGGTATCTTTCAGCGCCGCGCTGACACAGTTGCTGGACGACAAGTCGCTGCAGGCGCAGGCCCAGGCTGCTGCGGCACGGGTGGCGCACTTCAGCTTGGCGGGTGCGGTGAAAGCCGCGCTCGGCTCCATAGACGAGTTGCTCGCTGCCGGTCCGCGGCACTGGGACAGCTAGGGTATATGGCGCGCGTATTGTTCTGCTGGGAACTGGGCAACGGCCTGGCCTACATGGGGTCACTCGCCGTAATCGCACGTGAGGTCGCCAAAGCGGGTCATGAGGTGCATTTCGCGGCCCGCAACCTGACTCATGCCGAACGCCTGCTGGGTGACCGGATCCCCTACTACCAGGCACCGACCCACGTCACGTCGCCCCGCCTGGTGATGCGGCGCCCCATGACCTTCGCCGACCTGATGATCAACCTCGGGTACAGCAACCCGGCGATGGTCGCGAGCCGGGTGCAGGCCTGGCGCAACCTCTTCAAGCTGGTGCAGCCTGACATCGTGCGCTGCACCCATGCGCCGGGGGCCCTGCTGGCGGCCCGTGGCACCGGGATCCGCAGCATAGTCACGGGCATCGGCTTCCTGGTGCCACCGACGAAATCACCCTTGCCGCTGCTGCGAACCTGGATCAAAGAGGCCGATCCCCAGCGGATGGCGGCCCGCGAGCAGGCACTCCTGGAGAGCATGAACCGGGGCCTCGCGGCCATCGCCGCACCCAAGCTCGCCAGCGTCGGTACGCTCTACGGTGATGCGGATATCCGCATGCTCTCCACCTACCCCGAACTGGATGACTATGCTCCACGGGAAGACGTGAAGTATGTGGGGAGCTTCCAACCCGGAATGGGCGCGCCGCCGGTATGGCCGGATGCGCCTGGCAAGCGCATCTTCGCTTACCTGGATCCTGGGAAGTCCATCTCCATGCTGCTCAAAACCCTGGCCGCCAGCGGCCAGCCGGTGCTGGCTTACCTGCCTCATCCACCGGACGAGCTGGTGAAGCACTACGCCACCGGCAACCTCAGGCTCACGGATCGCCCCCTCGACTTGGCCAAGACCGCAGCGCTCTGCGACCTGGGCGTGAGCCACGGCGGCCACAACATCGTCGGGTCGTTCCTGGCAGCCGGTAAGCCGCAACTCGTGGTGCCCAACATGTTTCCGGAGTACGTCACCGCCCGGAAGGTCGCGGAGCTGGGTACAGCTCAGATATGCCGATGGGACGAGGCGGACATCTCAGGGAAGCTGGCTAAGCTCCTGCAGGAGCCCGGCCTCAGTCAGCAAGCCAAAGTCATCGCTGCGCGGGTAGCCCATCTCGACATGGACCGCGCCCTCCGGCAGGCGGTCGCCGCGGTGGATGAGCTGGCCACGGCCGGCCCCCGTAGCTGGAGGTAGTGCATGGCACGCGTATTGTTCTGTTGGGAACTGGGCAATGGCCTGGCTTATATGGAGGCCGTCACCCTCGTCGCCCGTGCGGTCGCCAAGGCAGGGCACGAGGTGCACTTCGCGGTCCGCGACCTGAGACACGCCGAACGCCTGCTGGGTGACCAGATCCCCTTCTATCAGGCGCCGACCAATGTGACTCCGCCGCGCATGCTGCTGCAGCGTCCCATGACCTTCGCCGACGTGCTGATCAACCTTGGGTACGGCAACCCGGCGCCCGTGGCGGGCCGGGTGCGGGCCTGGCGCAACCTCTTCGCGCAGGTGAAACCTGACGTGGTGCACTGCGCCAATGCGCCGGGAGCCTTGCTTGCGGCCCGTGGCACCGGGATCCGCAGCCGGGCGGCAGGCGTCGGCTTCCTGGTGCCGCCGTCGCAGTCGCCCCTGCCGCTGCTGCGTACCTGGGCCGCCGCACAGGCGGATCCCCAACGGATGGCGGCTCGCGAGCATCTGGTGCTGGACGGCATGAACCGTGCGCTCGAAGCCATCAGTGCGCCCAAGCTCGCCAGCCTCGGCGCACTCTACGGGGAAGCGGATGTACGCGTGCTCTATAGCTATCCGGAACTGGACGACTATGCACCGCGAGATGACGTGGCCTACGTGGGCGTCCTGCAACCCGCCTCGGGAGCCGTGCCGGTCTGGCCGGACGTACCCGGCAAGCGCATCTTCGCCTACCTGGACCCGAGCGAACCCATTCCCATGCTGCTGAAGGCCCTGGCGACCAGCGGCCAACCGGTGCTGGCCTACCTGCCCCATGCGCCGGAAGAGCTGGTGAAGCAGTACGCCTCCGGCAACCTCAGACTTGTGGACAAGCCTTTGGATCTGGCCAAGACCGCGGCCCTCTGCGACGTGGGTGTGAGCCACGGTGGCCACAACATCGTCGGATCGTTCCTGGCCGCCGGGAAACCGCAGCTCATGGTGCCCAACATGTTCCCGGAGCGGGTCACCGCCCGGAAGATCGCGGGGTTTGGCGCGGGGCTGATTTCCCGATGGGACGAGGCGGACATCTCACAGAACTTGACGAGACTCCTACAGGAGAACGGCTTCGGCGCGGCCGCCAAGACCGTCGCCGCACGGGTAGCTCACCTCGACATGGACTATGCATTCAAAGAGGCAGTGAACTCGGTTGACGCGCTGGCCAAGGCCGGGCCCCGCAAGTGGCCGTGACCAGCGGCTTTCAGTCGCCGCCGCATCCGTCCTTATCTTTGCCTTTCTTGCGTTTCTTCTTAGCTTTGCACTTCGCGTCGTCGCCCTTGGCGGGCTTTTTGTCCTGGGGTGGGGCTGCGCTGGGATTAGCTTGCTGCTGACGCTCCTCGCGTCGCTGCTGGCGTTTCTCCCTCATCTGCTTCCGGGCGTCGCCCCCGCCCGCCGCGGCTCCGGATCCGGGCTTGGGCGGCGACGCTCCAGCCTTGCGCTGTTCCTGTAACTGCTCGCGGCGCTGCTGACGCCGTTCTGCCGGGGTCTCGGGCGTGGTGCCCTTCTCTGCGGCACCGGGTTTGCCTTGGCCTGCGGCCGGCATCACGCCGCCCTTGTGCTGTTCCTGCCGCTCTTCGCGCCGCTCTTGGCGGCGTTCCGCCGGCGTCTCGGGCTTGGCGCCCTTGCCTCCTGCCGCGCCCGGCTTGGCCTGATGCGCTTCCTGGCGGCGCTGCCTGATCATCTGCCGGCGCTTCTGGCGCCTGATCTGGATGTTGCCGCGGTTCTTCTGCGCGCGGGCTTGGAACTTCTCCGGCAGTTCCATATGGCGCAACGCCTTGGGCGGAGCCGCCAGGGCCAGCACGCGTTCTTTGCGGCTCTTGACGAAGCTGGAATGCCCCGCGGGCATCACCGTCTCGCCGCTGTCGTTCTTGACGCCGATGCTGCCGTCGCTGACCGAGGTATAGAGTCCATTGTCGGGCTTGCCGCCGGTGTCGGCTTCGTCGGCGCAGTCATCGCCGCAGTAACGCACGTCGAAAGCGGTACCGCGCACGCCGATGGTGGCCACCGGGGTCTCGACGCCGTAGTTCTGGGGGCTGGTCTTGCCGATGATGCCGTCCACCGCGCGCAGGCCGCCCTTCACTAGCTTGAAGAAGGCATTCTCCGGCTGCGTCGAGGCGGGCCTGATCAGCGGCTGGCCGTTGGCGTCGGTGGGCGCGCTGGCATCGTGGGCGTCAGCATCGTAGTGGTAGCTCTGGATCTGGAAGGTGGTGTTGGGCCGCAGCAGGATGCGCCCGGTGTCCTCGAGATCGAGGTCCAGGTAACTGTCAGCACCGAGCACGAAGGAATCCCCCGGATACACGTGGTCGCCGTCCTTCAACGGGCGGTTGCTGCCGTCCTTCGCGGTGTCGGTGACGCTGCCTTCCGCCAAGGCCACGGAGCCTGCGATCTCAGGACCGGTGGTGGTGACCGACTCCGGCGCCGGAGTGGTGCTCACTGTGGCGGCCCCGGAGGTGGAAGCGGCGGCGGCGCTGGTCGCGGCCGGAGCCGTGGAAGCCGCGCTGGCGGTGGACACAGCCGGGACGGGAGCAGTGGCGGCGGCCGGCGCGGGTGCGGGGTTCTCCGGCGACTTGCCGCAGGCCGCGAGCAGCAGCGACGAACACAGCAAGACCGGGAGTGAAATACGCATGCACGCTCTCTGGATTTCCATGATGCTAGTCCACCCGCCCATACCCTTCCAACAACGCGCCCCAGGCCTTCAGGTTGAACCCGCCCGCCCCGCTGAGCTTATCCAGGGAGCGCTTCAGACGTGACAGGTTCACCTGCTTCCACGGCCCCGCACCACGGCGGGTGCCGCGATCGAAATCGATGAGGTGGATGCCGCCTGAATCGTCCAGCAGGATGTTATGTGCATTCAGGTCGGCGTGGCAGACGCCCGCGTCGTGGAAGCGGCGCAGGCAACGTCCGACGGCAGGCCAGGAGACATCCCCGCCGGAGGCCAGACGCTCGGCGAGATTGCGGGCCGCCGGGATGCGGCGGGTGATGAGATCGCCTCTATATAGGAGGCCGCTACGCTGCACCCGGGCCGCGACCGGCTGGGGTACGGGCAGGCCTTCTCTATATAAGGCATCCAACAGACGCCACTCCCACCAAGGCCGGGAGTGGTCGAGACCGACCCAGAGATATCGGTCGCGGACGAACCGTCCCGGCACGCCGCCACGCCGGTAGTGCCGCAGCACCCATTCATCCTCGCCGTGCTTCAGCATCCAGGCCGCGCCGCGCCCGCCCACAGCCGCCGCCGCTTCAGCCGGCGGCTCTAATAGGCCGGGGCGAGCGTGGTCAAGCAGCGCATCATCGTATAGGATGGCGCCGTCTTCGGTTCGCTCCGTCTTAGCAGTCATCTGGCGGTCCCAAGCATGCTCAAGGCGCCCGCTCCCGATTCGTTGTGCGTGATCCGCCTCTCAGCCGTGGGTGATGTGTGCCACACGCTCCCGGTGATCCGTACCCTGCAAGCGGCCTGGCCCGAGACGAAGATCACCTGGATCGTCGGCAAGCTTGAAGCCAGCCTGGTGGGCGACATCCCCGGCATCGAGTTTATCATCTTCGATAAATCCCAGAACCCGTACCTGCAGATGCGCCGTGCATTGAAGGGACGCCGCTTCGAGCTGTTCCTGCACATGCAGATGTCGCTGCGCGCCAGCATGGCGAGCCTGGCGGTCAAGGCGCCGGTGCGACTAGGGTTCGACCGCGAACGCGCCCATGATCTCCAGTGGCTGTTCACCAACCGGCGCATCCCGCATCGCGACCGGCAACACGTGATGGACAGCCTGTTCGGTTTCAGCGAAGCCCTGGGGCTCCCCGAGCATCTGCTGCGTTGGGATATCCCGATACCCCCGGCGGTGGAACAGGCGGCCGCGGAGCGGATCGGCGGCAAGCCCACGCTCATCATCAGCCCCTGCGCGAATCCCCGTTTCCGCAACTGGCGTAGCTGGCAGCCGGAGTACTACGCGGCCTTGGCGGAACATGCGGCGGCGAAGCACGGCCTGCAGGTATTCGTCACCGGCGGCAAGAGCGATATCGAGAGAGCCTACGGGGAACACATCAGCGCGCTCGCCAAGTCGCCCGTCACGGACCTGGTGGGCAAGACTTCGCTGAAGGAACTCCTGGCGCTGCTGAAACAGGCCACGGTACTGGTGTCGCCGGATTCGGGGCCTATCCACATGGGCACCGCCGCCGGCATCCCGGTGATCGGCCTCTATGCCACCACCAACCCGGATCGGGCCGGTCCCTATCTGAGCCAGCGCTGGCGGGTGAACCGCTATCCGGATGCGCTCGAACGGTTCGATCGACTCACGCCGGAGACCGCGCCCTGGGGCACGCGAGTGCGCGACCCCAAGGCCATGGACTGCATCACGGTCGCGGACGTGACCGATAAACTGGATGAGTTGATGGCTGCGAAGGCCCGCGGCGAGAAACTAGTCGCGGAGAGGTAAAGTAAGGATCGCCTCTAGGCCGCCGGCGGGATGGTTCTGCAGCACCAGGGTCCCGCCATGGATCTCGGCGATGTTGCGCGCGATGCTCAGACCCAATCCGGTACCGCCGCCGTCCTGGCTGCGTGCGATCTCCAGACGATAGTAAGGCTCGAACACCCGCTCCAGCTCCTCCGGCGGGATGCCCTGACCCGCATCGCGCACCCGGATCACCACTTCCGAGCCCAGATCTTCCACGGTGACGATGGCGCGCTTGCCATAGCGGATGGCATTGGTCACCAGGTTATCCAGCAAGCGGCGCAGCGCACGCGGCCGCAGCATCACGGGACGGCCCACCCGGCCATGCAGCTCCACGTCGTAGCCAGTGTCCACGGAATCCGTCTCCAGGCTCTCAAGCAGGGCCATGAGGTCCACGCTCTGCAGCGCCTCCCGGTCCTCGAAACCACGCAGGAAGGACAGCGTGGCGTTGGTCATGTTCTCCATCTCCTGCAGGTCGCGCACCAGCTTGGCCTTCAGTTCCTCGTCGGCCAGGAGTTCGGCGCGCAGCCGCAGCCGCGTGATGGGCGTGCGCAAGTCGTGGGAGACGGCGGTGAGGATGCGGGTGCGCTCATAGATGTAGTCGCGCAGCCGTGCCTGCATGTTGTTGAAAGCCGCGGCAGCGGCCCGCACTTCCAAGGGCCCCGTCTCCGGCAGCGGCGGGCGATGGATGTCGCGGCCCAGCTCATCGGCGGCCCGCGCCAGGGTCGAGAGCGGACGGGTCAGCCAGCGCACCGCCAGGAACGACAACAGCAAGACCGACAGCAGCAGCACCGCGAGGCTCAGCACCAGCCGCTCAGGGCTGTCCACCACGCTCCACGGGCGCGGATGATCGAAGTTCACCCAGCTGCCGTCCCTGAGCTGCACTTCGGTCACCACATGCTCGCTGCGCTGGATGCGCGCGACCTTGACGTCCGCCGGCACGCCGGCCATGGATTGTGCGGGCGTCAGTTCCGCCACCACTACCCGCACCTGATACTCGCTGCCGAGCACTTCCCTCAGCGCCGTCTGGAAGTCGTCGGACTGGGGATCGGACTTGCCGTTCACCGGCGGTTGCAGACTCAGGCTCACCAGGAGCCGCGGCGTGGTGATGATGCCGGCGATCCGCTGCCGCTCGCTCGCATCCAGATGGTCTATCAGACGCACCGCCTGGGCCACGCGCTGGGCCCACTGGGCGTCGCTGAACCGGAACAACGCGTCATCCCGTTCCGACAGGCTGATAGCTGCGCTGATGGCCTGCGCCACGATGAGTCCCAGGAGCAGCACCAAGGTGAGCCGCCCGAACAGCGATCGCGGCCACAGGCTCATCATGCCTGCACTTCCACCGGCACGGAGAACACGTAGCCTTCACCGCGCACGGTACGTATGAAGGCCGGCACCCGGCCGTCGTCCCCGAGGCGCTGACGCAGCCGGCTCACCTGCACGTCGATGCTGCGATCGAAAGGCATGTGGCTGCCGCGGCCGCGGATCATCTCGGTCAGCTGGTCGCGGCTCAATACCTCGCCCGCGTGATGCAGGAACACGCTCAACAGCCGGTACTCGGCGCCGGAAAGCGGCGTCACCACCGAGGTAGGCGACACCAGCTGCCGGGTAAGGGTATCCAGGTTCCAGCCCGAGAACAGGAAGCGGCGCGCCTGTTCCGCCGTCACCTCCTCGGGCAGGGTGCGCGCACGGCGCAGCACGCTGTGCACCCGCGCCAGCAGTTCACGCGGGTTGAAGGGCTTGGCCAGGTAATCGTCGGCGCCGGCTTCGAGACCGGTGATACGGTCCGCCTCTTCGCCGCGGGCAGTGAGCATGATGATGGGCAGGATCGAGCGTGAGCGCAGGCGCTTGCACAGGCTCACGCCGTCTTCACCCGGCAGCATGAGGTCCAGCACCGCGAGATCGAAACGCGTGTCCTCCAGGGCCTCGTCCATGCTGCGGCCGTCCGGTACCGCGGTCACGGCGAAGCCTTCCCGGGTCAGGTACTCGGACAGGAGCGCGCGGATCTCCGCGTCGTCATCCACCAGCAGGATATGGTCGCGTTTGCTCATGATTGGGATGCGCGTCTATGCGCGTTCGTGCATTGGCGGAGATTCTATCCGGCGTCCGCGCGTGCCGTGCACGCCGGCCGCCGTGATTTGTATCAAAGTGTATCAGTCACGGACCGCCGATGGCCCGATGCGAGAATAACCCGCGGCCATTTTCGCGTGCGGGCCGTGCAGCCGTGAACCAAGACGGCGCGCCGGCGTCAAACTAGGCACGCTCTTCCTACGACGAACACCCATGCCCCAGCTGCCGATACAGCGCTCCATGATCGCCGCACTAACCTGCCTGACAGCGGTTACATTACCCGTGGCCGCCAGTGCCGCCGACGGCGTCGCCGACCCGCCGCACTTCGAACAGTCGCTCACATTGGTGCAACTCACGGACCTGGCGCTCTCCAACAACCCTGCCACCAAGATCGCCTGGGCTCAGGTGCGCAGCAGCGATGCCGGTGTCGAGTTGGCGCGGGCCGGCTACTGGCCGCAGCTTACCCTGGCTTATGACTTCCAGCGCCAGAAGAGCGCCAGCGGCACCACCAGTACCGCTTCGCCCGTGACCCTCTATGGTCCGAGCATAGATCTCAGCTGGCTGCTGTTCGATTTCGGCACCCGCTCCGGCAGCGTCGATGCTGCAAAGTACAACCTGACTGCCGCGCAACTGGACGGCAATCAGACCATGCAGGACCTCATCCTCGAGGTGGAGCAGGACTATTACCAGGTACTGGGCCTGCAGTCGGTACAGGACGCAGACCTGCAGAGCGTGCAGGACGCCACCGCCAACCTGGACAATGCCAACCAGCGCAAGACCTCCGGCCTCGCCACCATCGGTGACGTGTATCAAGCGGAAGCGGCGCTCGCCGGTGCCAAGCTCGCACTGCAGACGGCACAGGGCCAGCTCGCCAGCGCCCGGGGCACCCTCGCCATCGCACTCGGATATCCCGCGGATACGCCGGTACCCCTTGCGCCGTGGGAGACCGAGATCACCGCCAAGATGCCGGACGAGAACGTGCATGACCTTCTGGCCAAGGCAGCCCAGGCGCGTCCGGAGCTCTTGGCCGCCAAAGCCAAACAGCAGGCCGCCATCGCCAGCCTGGAGGCCACCCGCGGCCAGGGCTGGCCCAGCCTCGTCCTCAACGCCAGCGCCGGCCGCACGACCAGCCAGATCAGCGGCAAAGCCAAGAACACCGCCAACACCTATGGTGCGGATCTCACCTTGAGCTTCCCGCTGTTCGCCGGCTTCGCCAACCAGGCGGCCAACCGCCAGGCCGAAGCCGCGCTGGACGTGGCGAATGCCACAGATGAGCAACTCATCCAGGCGGTGCAGCTGGAGGTCTGGCAGGCCTACCAAAACATGCGCACCGCCGTCTCGAACCTCGACACCGCCGACCTGCAGCTCAAGAGCTCGCAACAGGCGGCGGACGTGACCCAGGCCCGCTACAAGAACGGCCTGGACAGCATCCTCGATGTGCTCTCGGCCCAGGCCACGCTCGCCAACGCGCGCGTGCAGCAGGTGCAGGCGCGTCTAAACTGGTTCGCGGCATTGGCCGCCATGGGTCACGCCCTGGGCGGCCTCGACGTACCCCAAGACAAGGTGCAAACACCGTGAGTGCGACGAAGAAGAAGACGTTCTGGATCATCGGCGGCATCGCTGCCATCCTGGTGGTGCTGGTGGCCCTGCGGGTATGGAGCAACGTCCGCAACAGCCGCAAGCACGAGCAGGTGGACAGCCTTACGGTGTCCATGGGTCAGGCCAAGGTGCAGCCCATGCCGGTGACGCTCAGCGCCGTGGGCCAGGTGATCTCCGAGCACGCTGTGCAGATCCGGCCACAGGTCTCCGGCATGTTGAAGGAGGTCTACTTCACGGAGGGCCAGAACGTCGAGGCCGGCCAGAAACTGTTCCTCATCGACCCGGGTCCGTTCGAGGCGGCGCTCGCATCCGCCAAGGCTGCCTGGGAGAACGCCAAGGCCAACGCCGACCGGCTGGAGCCGCTCGCCAAACAGGATTTCGCCACGCCCCAGGAATACGAGAACGCCCGCGCCACCGCCGACCAGGCGGAAGCCGCCTATAAACAGGCCCAGATCAACCTCTCCTACACCGACATCCGCGCTCCCATCGCCGGCCGGACCGGCAGCCTGGCGGTGAAGTCCGGAAACATCGTGGCTCCCACCGACGTCACGCCGCTGGTGGCCGTGAACCAGATGCAGCCCATCCAGGTGCAGTTCCAATTGGCCCAGCAGTTCCTGCCTCAGGTACGCGGCTACGACGCCAAGCACGCCCTCAAGGTGCAGATCACCCACGAGGACGGCAGCGGCCACCTGGATGACGGCAAGCTGGTGTTCATCGATAACGCTGTCAACACCGCCACCGGGACGGTCATGTTCAAGGCCAGCCTGCCGAACCAGCATGAACAGCTCTGGCCAGGCCAATACGTGGGCGTGACCTTGCAACTGGCACTGCAGCAGGATGCGGTGGTGGTACCCCAGAGCGCGGTGCTCACCGGCCAGAACGGCAACTATGTCTACGTGGTGAAGGACGGCGTGGCCGACCAGCAGGCCATCAAGGTGGACCGGGTGGCCGGCGATCTGGCGGTGGTCTCCGCCGGCCTCAAGGGAAACGAGCGACTGGTGGTCGCGGTGCCGCGCAACCTGCGTCCCGGCCTGCATGTGACCGCAGCCCCGGCCAACGACGACGAAAAACCCGAGATCAACGTGCCGGGTGAGACGCAGCCGTGAACCTATCCGCACCGTTCATCCACCGTCCGGTCATGACCACCGTGGTCATGGCGGGCCTCCTGGTATTCGGCATGTTCGCCTATACGAGCCTGCCGGTGAGCGAGCTGCCCAGTGTCGACTTCCCCACCATCAACGTCTCTGCCAGCCTGCCCGGCGCCAACCCGGAGACCATGGCCTCGTCGGTGGCCACTCCCCTGGAGAAGCAGTTCAGCACCATCGCCGGTGTGACCTCGATGAACTCGAGCAACACCACCGGCAACACCAACATCACCATCCAGTTCGACCTGTCCCGCGAGATCGACGCCGCGGCCCAGGACGTGCAGACCGCCATCTCGCAAAGCATCCGCCAACTGCCGGTGAACATGCCTTCGCCGCCCACCCTGCGCAAGGTGAATCCGGCGGACTACGGCATCATCTACCTGGCCATCACCGGCGACAGCGTGCCGCTCACTCAGCTGGACGAGTTCGCCGAGACCCGGGTGGCGGAGCAACTCTCTCAGATCAACGGGGTGGCCCAGGTCCTGGTGTTCGGTTCCTACCAGTACGCGGCGCGCATCAACGTCAACCCCTATGCGCTCTCGGCGCGCGGCCTGTCCCTGGACCAGCTCACGTCTGCCATCCAGGCCAACAACACCAACCTGCCTTCGGGCACCCTGTACGGCAGCAACCACACCTACACGGTTCAGAGTGACGGCCAGCTCAAGGACGCCGCCGCCTATAACCAGTTGATCGTGGCCTACCAGAATGGCGCGCCGGTGCATCTGTCGGATGTAGCCACCGCCATCGACGGCGTGCAGGAGGACAAGCAGCTCACCACTTTCTCCGACGCCGCTGACGACCACGGCCGCATGCGCCCGGCGGTGGTGCTGGCGGTGAAGCGCCAGCCCGGCGCCAACACCGTGGCGGTCACCGATCAGGTCAAGGCGATGCTGCCGGCGCTGACCCGCGCCGCCCCCGGCGACGCCGTGATCCACGTGCTCTACAACCGCGCCGACTTCATCAAAGGTTCCATCGGCGACGTGCGCATCACACTGATGCTGGCCATCGTGCTGGTGGTGTGCGTGATCTTCCTGTTCCTGCGCAACCTGCGCGCCACGCTCATCAGCGCCCTGGCGCTGCCCACTTCGGTGATCGGGACCTTCGCCATCATGAAGCTGGCGGGCTTCAGCCTGGACAACCTGTCGCTCATGGCCCTGACCCTGGCCGTGGGCTTCGTGGTGGACGACGCCATCGTGGTGTTGGAGAACATCGTGCGCTTCCGCGAGCACGGTGAACCCAGCATGCGCGCGGCGCTGCTCGGCAGCCAGGAGATCGGCTTCACCGTGGTATCCATGACCCTGTCCCTGGTGGCAGTGTTCATCCCCATCCTGTTCATGGGCGGCATCGTGGGCCGCCTGTTCAGCGAGTTTGCCATGACGGTGGGCATCGCCATCCTGATCTCCGGATTCGTATCGCTGACTCTTACCCCCATGCTCTGCTCGCGCTTCCTCAAGGAGAGCGAGCGCCACGGCAGGGTATACAACGCCCTGGAGAAGGGCTTCGACACCCTGCGCGATTGGTATGAGACTTCTCTCACCTGGGCCGTGGACCACTGGCGCACCATGCTGGGGGTGGGCGGAGTGATCCTGCTGCTAACCTTCGTGCTGTTCGCGCTGGTACCGAAGGGCTTCATCCCCAGCGAAGACACGGGCCAGGTGCTGGCCAACACCCAGGCTCCCGAGGGCATCACCTTCGACCAGCTGAACGGCATGGAACAGCAGGTGGCGAAGATCGTGCAGCAGAACCCCGGCGTGCAGGCACTCATGTCCAGCGCCGGACAGGGCTTCGGCGGATCCAGCGGCACCAACGTGGGACGCCTGTTTATCGGCCTGAAGCCCATGCATGACCGCAAGAAGGCCGACGACATCCTGGAAGAACTGCGCAAGGCCACGGAGCCCGTCCACGACATGCAGGTGTATTTCCAGAACCCGCCGGCTATCAACGTGGGTTCCATCGGCAGCAACGCCCAGTACCAGTTCGTGCTGCAAGGCCCCGACACCCAGACCCTGTACGCTGCGGCACCCAAGTTCGAACGCGACCTCAACAAGATCCCCGGCCTGCAGGACGTGAGCTCGGATCTGCAGCTCGACAACCCCGAGATCAACGTCAACATCAACCGCGAAGCTGCCTCGAGCCTCGGCGTCAGCGCCGAGGAGGTACAGTCGGTCCTGAACGCCGCCTACGGCGGCCAACAGGTCTCCACCATCTACGGCCCCACTAACGAGTATTGGGTGATGCTGCAGCTGGCACCGCAGTACCAGACTGACGTGGGCGCCCTGGATGCGCTCTATGTGCGCGGCTCCAGCAACAACCTGGTGCCGTTGCGCGCGGTAGCGGACGTCACCCAAGGCGTGGGTCCCTTACAGGTAAGCCACTATGCCCAGCTTCCGGCGGTGACCCTGTCCTTCAACCTGTCGCCCGGCCTGTCGTTGGGCCAGGTCACGGGCAAGATCGAAGCCCTGGCCCAGGGCAGCCTGCCCTCGGACGTGACCGGCAGCTTCGCCGGCAATGCCCAGACCTTCAAGCAGTCCATGGTGGACCTGCCGATCCTTCTGCTGGTCACCATCCTGGTCATCTACATGGTGCTGGCGATCCTCTACGAGCACTTCATCCATCCCATCACCATCCTCACCGCCCTGCCGCTGGCCATGGTGGGGGCGCTGCTCTCGCTGCTCCTGTTCGGCGAGGAGCTCAACATCTTCAGTTTCGTGGGCCTCATCATGCTGGTGGGCCTGGTCAAGAAGAACGGCATCATCATGGTGGACTTCGCCCTGCAGATCCGCCGCGAGAAAGGCCTCTCGGCCCGCGACGCGATCATCGAGGCCTGTCTCGTCCGTTTCCGCCCCATCATGATGACCACCATGGCGGCGATCTTGGGCACCCTGCCCATCGCACTCGGCTTCGGCATGGGCGCCGAAGCGCGCCGCGGATTGGGCATCGCCACCGTGGGCGGACTGATCTTCTCGCAAGCACTCACCCTGTTCCTGACGCCCGCCTTCTACGTGGCCATGGAACACCTCTCGGCGCATCTGGGTAAGGCAAGCGATCTGGAACCGAGCGCCGAGCCCACTCCGGAAGCGGGACATAAATAAACGAAGGGGCGTGCCATGCACAAGCAGAACAACGTACAGATAGCCACTGACTTGGAAGGTTACGTGGAACGCCCGAGCCGCAACGGTCCTTTCCCCGGCGTGGTCGTCATCATGGAGGCTTATGGCATCACCGGCCATATCCACAACGTGTGCAAGCGTCTCGCCAAGGCCGGGTTCGTGGCACTGGCGCCGGACCACTTCCACGGCGATGTGATCCCCTACAGCGATTCCGCGGCGGCCATGGCCAAGATCGCCACCTTGAAGGACGATCAGTTAGTGAAGGAAGTGGGCCAGTGCCTGGATTGGTTCGACAAGCAGTCGGACGTGAAGAACGGCGCCCACGGCATCATCGGCTTCTGCATGGGCGGCCGGCTCGCCTTCCTCTCCAACTGCCGCTTGCCCGCCCGCCTGCAGGCTTCCGTGAGCTTCTACGGCGGCGCCATCGCCCCCGGCGTGAACCCCGACCGCTTCGGCCGCACCCCGCCCATCGGCGAGGCCGAGAAGATGCAGGCCCCCATGTTCCTAGGGTACGGCGCGGACGACCAGGGCATCCCGGGTGACGAGCACGCGCGCATCGCCAAGACCCTGACAGACCTCAAGAAGCGTTACGTGTTGTCGGTGTATCCCGGTGCCGGACACGCATTCCTCTGCGAGGAACGTCAGGCCTATGCGGCGGCGGCGGAGCCGATCGCTTGGCGCGAGTCGATCGAATTTCTCAACGCCAACCTGGGCTGACTCACAAACGGTTACAAATCTCTGGACTCGCATAGTCATCGCTTCGATCACGCCCCGCGTTACACCGCTAGCGCGGCCTAAGGCAGGGACCCATGACTCGACGCAAGCTCCTCATCGCTGTCGCCATCGTCGTCGCCCTCGCCGCACTAGTTGGCTGGCGCATGCTCAGCGGCCGTCGCCACCACGACTATCAGAACGCTGGCCTGCAGGTCCGGCCCATCGACAAGGGTGAAGTCACGCTACTCATAAAGTCCTCCGGCAGCTTGAACCCGGTGGTGCTGGTGGACGTCGGCACCCAAGTGTCGGGCACCCTCTCCAAGCTGTATGTGGACTACAACACACCGGTGAAGAAGGGCCAGGTACTGGCGGAGCTCGACCAGACCCTGTTCCAGTCGCAGTTGCACCAGGATGAAGCTGCCCTAACGAGCGCCGAGATCAACCTCAAGATCGCGCAACGCAGCGATCAGCGAGTCTCGGGTCTGCTGCCGTCCGGCTACGTCGCCCAGTCCGATGTGGACACTGCCGACAACGCCCTCGCCAGCGCACAGTCGCAGGTGCAGGCGGCGCGTGCCGCGGTGGAACACGACCACATCAACCTCGGGTATGCAGTGATCCGCTCACCGGTGGCCGGTGTGGTGATCTCGCGCAGCGTCAACGTCGGCCAGACCGTGGCTGCAAGCTTCCAGACGCCCACCCTATTCGTGATCGCCCAGGACCTCACCCGCATGCAGATCGACCTAAACCTGGATGAGGCGGACGTGGGCCACGTGCACCCCGGCCAGACGGTGGACTTCACGGTGGAAGCCTTTCCAGATCGTACTTTCCACGGCACCGTACGCATGGTGCGCAACGACTACTCAACCACTCAGAACGTCGTTACTTATGACGTCGTCATCGATACACGCAATCCTGATCTGCTGCTGCGCCCTGGCATGACAGCCTCCGCATCAATCCTCACCGATAGGCGCGACGGAGTGCTCAGGGTACCCAACGAGGCCTTACAGATCGCCAACAGCGGCTTGCTGGCGGGCGTCCCGGCCACACCACCGGACGGCAAATGGGACGGCAGCGTTTACGTCATGAAGCGCGGCCAGCCGGTACAGGTGTTCGTGAAGCTGGGCCTGCAGGGTGACCAATACACCGAAGTCCTGGCAAGTTCCATGCCGCTGGACGAGGACACCGACATCGCCACCGGTGTAAACGCGACCCGTACCCCGCCCCACGCATGAGCATCATTGTCGCCGCCGAGGGCGTGACCAAAGTCTACCGCACTGGCAGCGGTGTGGATTTCACCGCCCTGCACGGCGTGGACATACGCATCGAAGCCGGCGAGTTCGTGGCTATCACGGGTCACTCTGGCTCCGGCAAGACCACCTTCATGAACATCGTCGGCTGCCTGGACCGTCCGACGGCCGGCATCTGCCGCCTGCTGGGGGAAGACGTGGGAACCGCGTCCGCTGGGCGGCTGTCGCTGCTTAGGAACGAACATATCGGCTTCGTGTTCCAGAACTTCAACCTCCTGCCACGCTACAGCGCTCTCGACAACGTGGGGCTGGCGCGGCTGTACTCCGGCGACAGTCGCAGCGAGGCGCGTAGCAAAGCCTTGCGCGCCCTGGCGATGGTGGGTTTGGATTCGCATGCAGAACACCGTCCCACCGAACTCTCCGGCGGCCAGCAGCAACGCGTAGCCATCGCCCGCGCGTTGGTGAATTCGCCCAAGCTGCTGTTGGCGGACGAACCCACTGGCAACCTGGATACAGCCACCTCCGGCGAGGTGATGCGGCTGCTGAAGGACTTGAACCGCGAACTCGGCGCCACGGTGGTGCTGGTGACCCACGAGCCGGAGATCGCCGCAGAGGCACGCCGCCAGATCCGCTTCAAGGACGGCTATGTGGTGGAAGACAGCGGGGTGCGACACTGATGCGCAACGATGTGCTCCTCGACGAGGCATTCCGGGCCTTGGCGGTGAATCGCCTACGCGTCTTCCTCACCATGCTCGGCATCGTCATCGGCATCACTGCCGTGATCGTGATGCTGGCGGTGGGCGCCGGCGCACGCGAACGTGTGGATTCCTCGATCTCCGCGCTGGGTGCCAATACCCTGGTGATCATGAGCGGCAGCCACACCGCGGGCGGGGTGCGGCTGGGTCATGGCGCCCTCTCCAACCTCACCACCGAAGACGCGGATGCCATTGCCAAGCTGCCTGCCATCACAGACGTCTCCGCCGCCTTGGGTGGTCCCGCTCAGGTGGTGGCCGGCAACCAGAACTGGGCCACCACCCTCACCGGAGTGGATCCGGGCTATCTGCGTATCCGCGCCTGGCCGCTGGCGTCGGGCCGCGCCTTCAGCGCCGATGACGAGGCCCGCGCTGCCGCGGTGGCCCTGGTGGGCCAAACGGTAGTGCAGAACGTGTTCGGCGGCACCAATCCCGTCGGCCAGACGCTGCGAACTCAGAATACCCCGCTGTTGGTGGTGGGCACCTTAAGCTCCCTAGGTCAGAGCTTCTTCGGCCGCGATCAGGATGACGTGGTGCTGGTACCGCTCTCCACGGCCCAGCACCGGCTGTTCGGTGCGGCCCGCCCGGACTCAGTGCAGATGGTGATCGTGCAGGCTGCTTCCCGGGCGTGGATCCCGTACGTGAAGGACGAGATCGGACCGCTGCTGCGCCAGCGCCACCGGCTCGCACCCAAGGCCGGCGATGACTTCTACGTACGGGCCATGGACTCTCTGGTGAGCACAGCGGATACCGTCGCGTTGGCGGTGACTCTACTCCTGGCAGCGGTGGCTTCGGTGTCCCTGGTCGTGGGCGGCATCGGCGTCATGAATACCATGCTCGTGGCGGTCACGGAGCGCACCCGCGAGATCGGCCTGAGGGTGGCCCTGGGCGCCACCCAGCGCGACATCGTGGTGCAATTCCTGCTGGAATCCATCCTGATGTGCGTCAGCGGCTGTGCTGTGGGCGTGCTGCTCGGGATGGTGTTGTGCTGGATCACCGAAAGGGTCATCCACATGCCGGTGATCGTGCAAGGCTGGTCTATCTTGCTGGCGGTAGCTGTGTCCGTCGCAGTAGGGGTCTTCTTTGGGCTCTATCCGGCTCGGCGGGCGGCACAGTTGGATCCCATCGAGGCCCTGCGCTACCAGTAGCTCAAAGGATGGGGTCCACGGTCATGCGCGCCAACTGTTCCTGCAGCAGGGCCACATCCGCTTCCATGAGGTGGTCGGCGGGTTTGCTGGCGCGGGTCAGGAGCATCGCGGTCTTCTCGTTGGAGAGGAAGGTCTCGCCGGCAGCTCCTTGGGGCGGAGCGATCTCCCATCCCGGCACCGCCACCACCGGGAGCACGTGAGGCCGGTGGCTCAAGCCTTTCACCTGCAGGTCCGCCAGCACGCGGGCAGCACGCTCCGTGAGGGAGAGCGTATCCAGGAGTGCATGACCGTCCTGGAACTCGATGGAGCGCCCATTGATGCGCACCACCGTCTCGGCGCCGCGCTTGGGACGACGTGTCACCACCCGTATGGCGAAGAGACCGCGCAGGCCCAGGACCACATGGTCCAGGGTGATGTTCCCCAAGGTGACGTCGTGGAAGATCCGCATACCCTGGAGATTGAGCCGGCCCAGGGAAGCGGCGAAGGCGGCCTGGGCCCGGGCCGCGAAGCGCGCCTCGCGCCAGCGCAGCAGCTGCCGCACCAGGAACACACCCCAGGCCACCGCCAAAGCACAGGCCACACCGAACAGCAGCCACAGCCAGAGGCCCGCGAAGCGAGCTGTGCCGTACAGGAGCAACACTGATGCCGCGCCGATGGCCGCCGATGCAGCAGCAGCGAGCACCGCCAATTCCCGTTCCAGGCGCCGGAGCTCGCGCCGGGCCATGCCGCCGGCCGCGTTCTGCACCCCGTCCGGGAACGCGCCCTTGAACCGCAATGCGGAAGCTGCGCGCAATACCAGCCACAGCAGGCCCCAGGTGATGGCGCCGGCGAACACCGCGGCAGTGATAATGCTGATGACCAGCGCTACAGGCACGGCCTGATCCCCTTGAGTCCCGGCGCGATTATCGCAGCCGCACCGGACCGCGTCAGGACCACCTGCAACGGTCAAGTCGATTTATATGGAAAAGTCTTATGTAGAAAAAGCGACGGCGCCGCGAGGGCGCCGTCTTCGAAGCAAGAAGCTGAAACTCAGCGCCAGAGGGCGAGTATCAAGCCCATGACCACCATGAACACCAGCTGGTAGCCCGCGTCCAGGGCGAAAGCCTTGATGGACCTGCCGGAATACAGCGCCGCCGTAAGCCCCAGGGTGGCGACGAAACCCACCCACAGCATGCCGCCCATCTTGGCGCCGCCCAGCACCGTCTGGAGATGCACCATGCGGATCAGGATGGCGAACACCGCCGCCAGCACCACGTAGCAGAGGAAGGAGATGCCGTACGCCTTGGCCGCACCCTTGCGCATGGCCTCCACCTTGTCCGGCGTCACGCCATTCAAGGCGATCCACTGCTTGCCGAACAGGAACGGCGAATACCACAGCGCGCCGATACCGAAGGTGACGATGGCCGCGACCAGTACCGCCAGGATGTTGATGTGCAGATAACCCATAGTCGACTCCCCGATTGGATAGCCCTTAGGCGCGACGGCGCCTATTCATCCTTATAGATTGCCACAACTTCCTTGCCCTGGGTGTCGATGTACCCGCGGTACATGCCTTCGGTGTTGAAGGGCATACGGATGTTGCCGTCATGGTCCATGGTGATGGCGCCGCCCGTGTCCTCGCCGCCCAGGGCGACCAGATCCTTAAGGACCAGCTGGTCAGCCGCCTGCTGCACCGTCATGCCCTTATAGAGCATCAGGTCCGAGATGGTCTTGGCCAGGTCGAGACGGATGAAGAACTCGCCGGTGCCGGTGCCGGATACGCCGCAGGTCCTGGTATTGGCGTAGGTGCCGGCACCGATGATGGGCGAATCCCCCACCCGGCCGAAATACTTGTTGGTGAGGCCTCCAGTCGAGGTCCCGGCCGCCAGATCACCATCCTTGTCCAGCGCCACGGCGCCCACGGTGCCATAGCCGCGGCCGGTGGTGCCGGGGTAATCCTCCTTGCCGCTGCCGCCCTTGCCCTTCTCTTCCTTGAGGGCCTTCTGCAGCTCGTCCCAGCGGTGCTGGGTGAAGAAATAGCTCTGGGGCACCAGCGGCATGCCCTGGGACTTGGCGAACTCCTCGGCGCCGTCACCGATCAGCAATACATGGGGCGTCTTGTCCATGACCAGGCGCGCCAGGTCGATAGGGTTCTTGATGTGCTCGACACCGGCCACCGCGCCGGCTTTCAGGTTGGTGCCGTCCATGATGGCCGCATCCAGCTCGTTCTTGCCGTCATGATCGAACACCGCGCCCTTGCCGGCGTTGAACAGCGAGTTGTCCTCCATCACCCGGATGGCGGCCTGCACAGCATCCAGGCTCTTGCCGCCCTGCTTCAGCACCGCATAGCCCGCATCCAGCGCCTGCTTCAGGCCGGCGCGGTACTGCTTGTCCATCTCCGGCGTCATGTCCTTGCGGCTGATGGTGCCAGCGCCGCCATGGATGACGATGGCGATGGGATGACTACCGGTGCTCGGCGTCGCAGCCATAGTCACGAGCGAGAACAGCAAGGCGGAAAGGCACAGCAGGGACCGCATGAGAGCCTCCTCATTCGCCGGCGATGGTCATTTCAGAGACGAGTATGGAGCCTGTCTGGATGCCGCCGCGCACGTCCACGTCCTTCCCCACGGCGGCGATGCCCATGAATATGTCTTTCAGGTTACCGGCGATGGTGAGCTCCTCCACGGGGTAGGCGATCTCGCCGCCCTCCACCCAGAAGCCGGAAGCGCCCCGGGAGTAATCGCCGGTCACGCCGTTCACCCCCTGGCCCAGGAGTTCGGTCACCACGAGTCCGGTACCCATCTCGCGCAGCAGTTCCTCGTAGCCCAGCGCGCCGGACTTGACCAGCAGGTTGCGCACGCCGCCCGCGTGCCCATTGGTCTGGCGCTTCAACTTACGGGCCGAATAGCTGTCCAGGAGATAGGTGCTGGCGATGCCCTTGTCCACAACTTCCTTGTCGTAGGTAGCGACGCCTTCCGCATCGAAGCTGGCGCTGGCCAGCGCACCCGACAGGAGCGGCCGCTCCGAGAGCTGCATGAACTCCGGGAATACCCGGCTGCCCTCCCTCTCCAGCAGGAAAGACGAGCGCCGGTATTGGGAACCCCCGCGCATGGCGGCGAGGTAGTGGCCGACCAGGCCCCGCGCCAGTTCCGGAACGTACAGCACAGGCGCTTTGCGGGTAGACAGGCGCCGGGCATCCAGGCGCGCCACGGTGCGTTCACCGGCCTTGCGGCCCACCGCCTCCGGCGCTTCCAGGTCGTAGAAATCCCGCGCCACCGTATACCAGTAGTCGCGCTGCATGCTCTCGCCGGACTTGCCGATCACCGAACAGGTAATGCTGTAGCTGGTGCTCGGCATGCCGCCCACGAAGCCGTGGCTGTTGGCATACACGCGTGTGCCGCGGTGCGTCGTGACGCTGCCGCCTTCCGAGTTCTCGATGCGCGCGTCGTAGCTGCGCCCTGCATCCTCACAGCGACGGGCGATGTCGATGACCACATCCGGATCCGGGTCCCAGGGATGGTCCAGGTCGAGGTCCGGAAACTCCTTGGCCATGAGCGCGGCATCGGCGAGGCCTGCGCAGTCGTCCTCGGCGGTGTAGCGGGCGATGCTGCAGGCCGCGCGTACCGTCTCGCGGATCGCCTCCGTGGAGAAGTCCGAGGTGCTGGCGGAGCCCTTACGGGTGCCGAAATAGACGGTGACGCCGAGGCCACGGTCGCGCTGATGCTCGAGGGTCTCCACTTCGCCCAGGCGCACGGTGAGGCTCAAGCCCACGTCCACGCTCGCCCCCGCTTCCGCCTGGCTCGCACCCTGCTCCCGGGCCATGCGTACCGCGTCGTGGGTCAGCTGTTCCAGCCCGGCCTGGGTCAAGGCCGGTGTATCATGCACCTCTGCCGTCACTCGATGCCTCTCTTAGCGATCCCTCTCATGGGCGGCCATTCTACTATGCAAGACGAAGACGACAGCGGCGAGTACCTGGTCGAACGCCCCAACAAATCCCAGCTCAAGCGCGAGATGCAGGAGCTGCAGGACTTGGGCGTGGAATTGGTCAAATTGCCCGCCGACAAGCTCGCGGAGCTGGAGCTACCGGAGAAGCTGGCGGATGCCATCGCGCTGGCACGACGCATCACCAGCCACGGCGCCCAGAAGCGTCAGCGCCAGTACATCGGCGGGCTCCTGTCCAAGCTGGACGATGTGTCGCCCATCCGTGCCTACCTGGAGCAGCTCGGCGGCGCGGACAAGGTGTCCAAGGCGCGCTTCCAGGAAAGCGAGCGCTGGCGCAAACGGCTCATCGAGGAAGGCGACGCCGCCCTGGCGGAGTTCCTGGAACGCCACCCCGAGGCGGATCGCCAGCACCTGCGCCGGCTGGCACGCGATGCCGCCGCGGAGGTCGCAGGCGGCCGCCCGCCGCGCCATGCCCGGGAGCTGTTCCGCTACCTGCAGAGCTTGGGCTGAATTCAACCGTCACCGGATTGCCATTTAACACTGCGGCCCATGCGGGTAAAATGCGTAGATGGGGACATCCAAAAAAACGTCTAAGCCGCTGGTCGGCATCATCATGGGCTCCAAGTCCGACTGGGAGACCATGGAGCACGCAGCCAACTGCCTGGAACTCCTGAAGATACCGTTCGAGACCCGCGTGGTCTCAGCCCACCGCACGCCGGACCTCTTGTTCAAGTACGCCGCCTCCGCCCAGAAGCGCGGTATCAAGGTCATCATCGCCGGCGCTGGCGGCGCCGCGCACCTGCCGGGCATGACCGCCTCCAAGACCTCGCTGCCGGTGCTGGGCGTGCCGGTGGAGACCAAGACTCTGGCCGGCATCGACTCGTTACTCTCCATCGCCCAGATGCCGGCCGGCATCCCGGTGGGCACGCTGGCCATCGGCAAGGCGGGCGCCAGCAATGCGGCGCTCCTCGCCGCCGCTATCCTCGCGACGAACTCGGCTTCCATCCGCCAGCGCCTCGACAAGTTCCGGCGCGAGCAGACCCGCAAGGTGCTGAAGCAACCGGATCCTTCCCGCAAGTAGATCCCATGGCCATCGGCAACATAAAAACGATCGGTGTCGTCGGCGCAGGCCAATTGGGCCGCATGCTGGCACTGGCCGGTTACCGGCTCGGGCTCAAGTTCCTGTTCCTGGACAAGAGCGCTGATGCCCCGGGCGGCCAGATCGGCGACATCATCCTCGGCGAGTTCAGCGACCCCGCCAAGGTGGGTGAGTTGGCCTCCAAGGTGGACCTCATCACCTACGACGTGGAGAACGTGCCGGTGGAGGCCCTGGCGCAGATCCCCGCCGGCAAGCCCTTCCTGCCGCCGAAAGCGGCATTGGCCGTAGGCCAGGACCGGTTCTCCGAGAAGACGCTCTTCAACGAACTGAAGATACCGACCACCCGGTTCCGCGCCATCCAGACCATGGAAGAGTTGGAAGAAGCCATCCACGCTATCGGCTATCCGGCGGTGCTGAAGACGCGGCGCTTAGGCTATGACGGCCGCGGCCAGCGGGTGATCAGGAGCCCCGCCGAGCTCGGCAGCTCCTTCAACGCGCTCTCCGGCGTGCCGCTGATCCTCGAGGAGTTCATCCCCTTCGAGCGGGAAGTCTCCATCATCGGCGTGCGCAACCTGCAGGGCGAGACCGCCTTCTATCCCCTGGCGGAGAACCATCACCGGGACGGCATCCTGCGCCTGTCGGTGGCGCCCTACCCGGACAAGAAACTGCAGGCCCAGGCCCAGAAGTACATGAAGAAGCTGCTGGAGAAGTTCGACTACGCCGGCGTGCTCACCATCGAGTTCTTCGTGAAGAAGGGCAAGCTCATCGCCAACGAGACGGCGCCCCGGGTGCACAACTCCGGCCACTGGACCATCGAAGGCGCCGTCACCGGCCAGTTCGAGAACCACATGCGCGCCATCCTGGGGCTGCCGTTGGGCGAGACCTGGGCCATCGGCTACTCGGCCATGATTAACTTCATCGGCACCATGCCTACCCGCGAGGAAGTGCTGGCCATCCCCGGCGCCCACTACCACGACTACGGCAAGGAGCCGCGTCCCGGTCGCAAGCTCGGCCACGCCACGCTGGTATGCCAGACGCGCAAGGAATTGCTGAAGAGACTGAAGAACTTCCCGGGGCTGGATTCCTAGCCCGTTCCACCGACGGTGATGCCGTCGATCCTTAACGTGGGCTGACCCACGCCCACCGGCACGCTTTGCCCTTCCTTGCCGCAGGTGCCCACGCCTTCATCCAGTTTCAGGTCGTTGCCCACCATGGACACACGGGTCAGCGCATCGGGCCCGTTGCCGATCAGCGAGGCGCCGCGCACGGGCTTTGTCACCTTGCCGTCCTCGATCATGTAGGCCTCGCTCATGGAGAACACGAACTTGCCGCTGGTGATGTCCACCTGGCCGCCGCCGAAGTTCACCGCATAGATGCCCTTCTTGACGGACTTGATGATCTCCTGCGGGTCATGGGGACCGGGCAGCATGTAGGTATTGGTCATGCGCGGCATGGGCAGGTGCGCGAACGACTCGCGCCGGCCGTTGCCCGTCGGCGCCACGCCCATGAGACGGGCGTTCATCTTATCCTGCATGTAGCCTTTCAGGATCCCGTTCTCGATGAGGGTGGTGCACTGGGAGGGCGTGCCTTCGTCGTCCACGTTGAGCGAACCGCGACGATCCTTGAGGGTGCCGTCATCCACCACTGTGCAGAGCTCGCTCGCCACCTTCTGGCCCAGGCGGCCCGAGAACGCTGAAGTGCCTTTCCTGTTGAAATCCCCTTCCAGGCCGTGGCCGATGGCCTCGTGCAACAGGATGCCGGGCCAGCCGGGGCCCAGCACCACGGTCATGCTGCCCGCAGGAGCCGGCGTCGCTTCCAGGTTCACCAGCGCCACCCGCACCGCTTCCTGGGCCAGATGCGAGGCGATGCCCGATTCCAGGAAGTAGCCATAACCGAAACGTCCGCCGCCGCCTGCGTAGCCCTGCTCGCGGCGCCCGTCCTGCTCGACGATTACACTGACGTTGAAACGCACCAGCGGCCGCACATCGGCGGCCAGGGTGCCGTCGCTGCCCGCAACCAGCACCGTGTCGTGCACGCCCGAGAGGCTCACCATCACCTGCTTCACGCGCGGATCGATGCGGCGCGCCTCGGCGTCGATGCGCTCCAAGAGCTTCACCTTGTCCGCGTCCTCGAGGGTGGGGATGGGGTCCAGCGGCTTATATAAAGTCTGCGGTGCATGGGGCGACCAGGCCTTGAGGCCGTTCTCGCCACCCTGGCGCGCGATGGCCCGGGCCATGTCCGAGGCGCGGGTCAGCGCCGGCAGCAGGATCTCGTCGGAGTAGGCAAAGCCGGTCTTCTCGCCGGCGATGGCACGCACCCCAGCCCCCTGCTCGATGCTGTGGGAACCGTCCTTGACTATGCCATCCTCCAGGGACCAGGACTCGTGGCGCGAGAGCTGGAAGTAGACGTCCGCCTGATCCAGCTTGTGGCTCATGAGCCGGTCCAGGATGCCCGCCACCTTGCGCTCGTCGAGGCCGGTGGGGGCAAGCAGGCTCTGTTCGGCGATCTTCAGCGCGTTTTCCATGGTGCTCTCGGCGGGAGATTGAGTCGGATAGGAAGGATATGTAGGCGATGCAGGGGATTTTAAACCAGCTTGCGGTGAGCTAGCGCCGGGAACTTACCCCTGAGGCGCTGCTGCTGGATCGGATCGAACACGCCGGTGATGACGCCGGGTTCCGCGTCGCGCCGCTCCCCCACCACTTCTCCCCAGGCGTCCACCAGCATGCTGTGACCCCAGGTGTCGCGGCCATTGGCATGGTGCCCGCCCTGGGCCGCGGCCACCAGGAACCCTAAGTTCTCCACGGCCCGGGCCCGCACCAACACGTCCCAGTGGCGCTGGCCCGTGGTCCTGGTGAAGGCTGAGGGCACCGCGAAACAGGTCGCGCCCTGGGCGCTGAGTGTGCGGAACAGTTCCGGGAAGCGCAGGTCGTAGCACACCGCGAGCCCCAACTTGCCGAAGGGCGTGGCCACCAGCACCGGCTTCTGGCCGGGCTCGGTGCGGGCCGACTCGTGATAGGACTCGGCGCCGCCCACCTGCACGTCGAACATGTGGATCTTGTCGTAATGGGCGACGCGCCGGCCCTGCGGGTCATAGACCGGGCAGCGCGCGTACACGCGCTCGCGATCCGCCATCACGGGGATGGTCCCGCCCACGACCCAGGCCTTGAGGGATCGGGCCTTCTCCGCCAGGAAGTCCTGGATCTGGCCGCTGCCATCCACCTCGCCGGCCGCGACCCGGCCGGCGTCATCCTTGGCCATGAGCGCGAAGTTCTCCGGCAGCACGATGAGTTCCGCGCCGCCCGCGGCGGCCTTGGCCATGAGCTTGCCAGCTTCCCGCAGGTTCACGGTCACATCCAGACCCGAGCACATCTGCACGGCGGCGAACTTGTGCATCAGCTCCGCACCTCGAGTATCACCGCGTCCTCGGCCTGGTCGGCGCTGACATGCTTCTCGATCCGGTCCGCCGGAATCCCCAGGGCCACCAGCCAGTCCGACAGCTCGCCGGCCCACAGGCTCGCGGCGTCGCTGCCGGAATACTGGATCCGCATCTTCGCGTGCGGCGTCGCCAGCCACTCAGCCATGGCGTCGCGCACCGCCGCGAGCCGTATCAGGCTGTCGCCGCTGCGGGACAAGGCCCATTGTTCGGCGCTGAGGGAGTAGCCGTGAGGGTCTGCCGCGGCCTGCGCATGAGCAGGAGGCATCAGCGCCAACGCGAACAGGAGACTTGTGAGGATGCGCCGCATGGTATTCAAGGCTTGTGGGTGCTTGCCGCGGGCGCCGAGCTCGGCACCTTGGTGAGCACCGGATTATCCCACGTCCCGGTCAGGTGATAGCGCACCTCGCCCGCCTGGGTGAGGGGCTTCTTGAATATCTCGGTGAGCAGGAACACCACGGCGCCCACACCCACGCCCGCCGCCAGCGCGCCCACGATCGGCAGGCTGGAACCCACGCTCGGGTCTACGATCAGCGCCTGGTCGAAATCGTGCTTGGCAAGGCCGGTGCGGCCGACGAGATGGATGCTGGCCGCCGGACCGTTCACCGCCAGGTTCTTGGTATAGGCGTCGCCCTGCTGCAGCAGGAAATCGCCTTCGATGCTGTCGTAACCGAAGCCCTTGCCGAACACGTCACTGAAGTTGAGCAACACCCGGCGCGGCAAGGCGTTGATGCTGAGCAGGCCGAACAGGCGCCCCGCTCCCGGCTGGACCTCCTTGATCTGCCCGTCTTGCAGCTTGAGATGGATGCTGCCGTCGAGGCTGTGCACCACATCGCCCATGGGGCTGTCTTGCCAGCCCAGGGACGCCACGATGCTGCCCTTCTCGCCGGTGAGGCCCGCATCGAAGCCCAAGGACTGCAGGGACTTCTCCACGTCCTTGCTCTCGACGTCCGCGTTCAGCACCGTGCGCTGTTGGCCGGCGGGGGTCACCGTCCAGTTGCCGTCGCCGCTTACGGTGAAGCTCGGATCCGCCACCTTCACGTCCTCCAGCGCGATGCCCGCAGGCAGCGGCACCAGGGACAAGCTCACGTTATCCAGGGTCATGCGACCGAACTGGAACTGCTTGGCGCTGAAACGCAGCGACGGCACGCTGCGCGGATCGAACTTCGCCGGCGCGGGCTTGGCCCCTTCGGACGGAGCAGCCGCCGAATTCGCAGCGGCGGGCTTGTCGGCCAACAGCACCCGGTCCATGTCGAGCACGATGGGATGGTCCGCATCCACGCTGGCCGGCATTCTGAAAGCACCGGCCACCGGTGCGCTATCCAGGCGCCCCTGCCAGCCATCGTCGCCGTGCTTCAGGTTGAGCTGCACCTTGTCCAGACTCTGGCCGAAGCCGGCGAGATGGCCGACCCCGATGTCCACGTCGGCCAGCACGGGAGGCAGAGCGCCGCGCTCCACCGGCCCGTTACCCGGCTGCGCGTCGTCGCCGGCCATGGGCAAGAGAGCCTGCTTCCACTGGTCCCAGTCGAACTCCGCGAGATAACCGTCCACGGTGAAGCCAGGTTTGGCGGGTCTGATCGCGGTGGCGCTGCCCAAGCGCAGTTCGCCGCGATCGAACCCCAATCCCCCCTTGTGGGGGGTGAGATCCATGCGCAGGCCGAGTGCCGTGCCGTAGCTGGCGGTGAGGTTAAGGTCATCCTTGGCTTCCAGTTTCAGCGCGACATGCGAAGGCTGGCTTGCCGCCACCGGTTTACCTAACGGCGCCGGCAGATCGAGCCCCATGCCTTGCAGGTCCGATTGCAGCATGAGATCCAGACCCGCGGTGCTGGTGCCGGGCTGCATGGGGATGCGCCCGTCCAGCCGCCAGGCGCTTTCTCCCTCGAGCCAGTGTTCGCTACCGTGCCCCAGTACCTTCGCCACCGCGGCGGCTTGCGCCTTGCCGCGCACGTTCACGGCACTGAAGCCTCCGTGGGCATGGTTGGGGGTATGGATCACCACGGTGACCGGCCCGCCGAGCAAGGTGCCCTCGACGCCCTCCGTGGACAGGCCGTAGTTGCCGAAGTCGATGCTGCCATGCAGGTGTTCGGCCGTGAGTTCCGGCAGGCTGGTGGGCCACAGGCTCGCTTCCTGCAAGTCCGCCTTGCCTTTGAGCACGAAGTCCTGCGGATGCGTCACTGGCAGCGTGAAATGGATGTCCGCGGTGGCGCTGCCCTTGGCGGTGAAACCGTCCAGGTAACCCCCCAAGAGTTCGCGTAGTGGACCCTGGCGCAGGAAATCCAGGCCGTTGCCGGCCCCGCCCCGGGCGGCGCCATCCACCTGCAACACGCCGCTGGCCAATTCCGCGAAGCGCGCGGTGGTGCCGTCCTGTATCTCCAGGTTCTGGATGGTGCCGCTATGAGCATGGGCCTCGAGACCCTGGTCGAGGAAGCGCACGTCCGCATCCAGGTCCTTGATGGCAGGCCAACCCTGGAAGTAATCCAGCTGCGCATGCTGCAGATGGAACTGGATGTCGAAGGTGCCACCCTGGTTGTCCCGCCAGGGGAAGTCCGAGGTCTTGCCGTGGATGGACACGGTGCCCGAGGTCACCTGGCCGGACTTGATGGAGGTATCCAGCCACTCCACCACCTCGGTCGGCATGATGCCCACCGGGAAGTAGGCCGACTTGTTGCGCGCATCGGCGCGGTCCACGGTGGCGTCGAGGTCCAGCACCGGAGCGCTGCCGTCCGCGAAGAACTGCATGCCGGCTCGGCCGTGGGCTGCGGCATCGGCGTTGGCCACCTGGAAGGAATCGGTGCTCACGCGCCAACCGCTCTTGTCGTGGTCCACCCGGGCGATCAGCTTGGCCTGGTCCGCATGCAGCAGGTTGCGGAACAGCGGGCGGAAGTCCACGTCGGCACTCTGCGCGTCGATCTGTACGGATCCGCCGCTGTCGGCGAGATCCGCCCGGCCGCTCATGCCGGAGAACCCCGGATATCCTTCCGCCGCGCGCAAGCCGAGCTTCTGGAAATCCGCTTTCACCGCCCAAGCCTTCGCCGTCTTGTCTTGCAAGACCAGCTTGAACTTGATGTCGGCGACGTCGCCGCTGGGCGAGAAGGCGTGGATCTGCTTCACGGACGTGGCCTGCTCCTGCGGCAACCAATCGGAGAGTGCCACCAGATCCTGCATGCGCAGCAGGGCGGCGTCGCCGGACCAATGCTGGCCGTCGCCGCCCTCCATATATTCGAGGTCGAGGTCCTGAGGGGTCCAGGGCGCGGAACGGTCCACCTGCAGCGCCACGTCGCGGCCCTGCACGCGCCAACCCTGCGGCACGCGGTTCCACTGGAACTTGCCCTGCAGCAAGGGCAGGTCCGGGGCACCGACGATGGGCGCCGCCGGCACCAGTCCGTGGGCATCGAAGTTCGCGGTGGCGGCCTGTATGACGCCCTGCTCGGCGTCGGCCCGCAGATCCATGTTGATGATGCCCGAGCTTAGATAACCCTGCGGCTGCGGCAGATAGCTGGAGATCTGCGCCGGCTGCAGGCCATTGCCCTGGAGTTCCGCATGCCAGTCCCAATGGGCGGGATCGATGCCCTCGCCCCGGATGCGCAACTGGAAGCTCAGCGTGCGGCCGAACATCGCCGGCAAGGTCGCCGCGCCCTGGATGCGATGGTCGTCCGGCAGGTTGTCGATGCGCAGACCGACGCGGGTGAACACCTGGGGAACCGGATGGCGCGAGTCGAACAGGGTCAACTGCCCGTTCTGCATCATCACCTCGGAGGTCTGCCCCAGCAGGTCGCTCAAGACCACGTGCCAGTCGGTGGTAGCGGTCTGCTGCGGGGTACGGAGTCCGCGGATGGTGTAGCTGCCGTCGGCGAGGCGCTGCACCTCCAGGCGTGGGCCGACGAGCACCACGCGGCTCGGCTTGGGCAGGCGCCCATGCACCAGCGCGCGCCAATCCAATCCGAGCCGCACCTCCTGCACCGCGACGATCTCGCGGCTCCGGTCGCGGCTCAGGATGCGCGCGTCCTGCAGCGTCACCTCCGGACCCGCCCAGCTCCAGTCGGCGCCCATGGAATGGATCTGCACCGGATGCTGCAGCTGCGTGCTGGCCCACTGTTCCACCTGCAGGCGGTAGGCCGGCACCAGCGGCGTCAGCAGGCGGAACAGGCCCACCACTGTGGCGAGCAGGATCACCAGGACGGCGAAGGTCCCGGCGGCCCACTTCCACAGGCGGCGCTTCCAATTAACCAAAAGCCACCTCGCTGTTCGCAAGGAGACCTTTCAGACCGTCGCGAGCGAAGGCAGGGCTAGGCGCGCGAGGCGAGCAAGAGGGAGTGCACTCTTCTGTGCATGACCGACTGCGAGACCGAAGCGCAACAACGCCCTGCCAAGCGCAGCAGGTCTGAAAGTTGGTGGTCATATGGGCACCACGTCGAACTGTTCCTGGCTATAGAGCGATTCGACCTGCAGGCGCACCGGTTTCCCTGCCTGGGCCGAGACTTCCGCAAGGGTCGCGGCCTCCTGGTCCAGCAGCAGGTCGACCACTTCCTGGGCCGCCAGCACCCGCAGCTCCTTGGCTTCCGCCTGGCGCGTGGCCCGCAGCAGTTCCCGGAACACGTCGTAGCACACGGTCTCGGGACTCTTTAGGGAGCCGCGGCCCTGGCAGGCGGGACAGGGCTCGCAGAGCACGTGCTCCAAGCTCTCGCGGGTGCGTTTGCGGGTCATCTCCACGAGGCCGAGCGCCGACACGGCAGTCACCTGGGTCTTGGCATGGTCCGGCGCCAGCGCCTTCTCCAGGGCCTCCAGCACCGACTGCTTGTGGGCCTCGTCGTCCATATCGATGAAATCGATGATGATGATGCCGCCCAGGTTGCGCAGGCGCAGCTGCCGGGCGATGGCCTGGGCCGCTTCCAAGTTGGCCCGGACGATGGTGTCCTCAAGGTTGCTCTTGCCGACGTAGGCCCCAGTGTTCACGTCGATGGTGGTCATGGACTCGGTCTGATCGATGACCAGGTGACCGCCGGACTTGAGCGGCACCTTGCGATCCAGGGCGCGCTGGATCTCCTGCTCCACGCCATGCTGCTCGAAGATGGGCTTGGCGCCCTCGTGCACGCCGATGCGGTCGGTCAGATGCGGCACGAAGCTACGGGTGAAATGGCGCATGCGCTCGGCGGTCTCGCCGGAATCCACCGACACCGCGCGCAGCCGTTCGCTGGAGAGGTCCCGCAGGATGCGCACCGCCAGCGGCAGGTCTTCGTGCACCCGCTCGCCGGGCTTCGCCGACGCCGCGTCCCGTTGCACGCTCTCCCACAGCTTGTTCAGGAACAGCATGTCGGCGCGCAGCGCTTCCGGCAGCGCGCCTTCCGCCGCGGTGCGGGCGATGTAGCCGCCGGCCGCGAGCTCCGGGGCGAAGGCCTCGATGTGGCCCTTGAGGCGCTCCCGCTCCGCCTCTTCCTCGATGCGAGTGGAGAGGCCCACGCCGCTGCCGTCCGGCATGTACACGAGATAGCGGGAAGGGATGCTGATGCGGGTGGTGAGGCGCGCGCCCTTGGTGCCCAAGGGGTCCTTCAGCACCTGCACCAGCACCGGCTGGCCCTCGTGCAGGAGCTCGCGGATGTCCGGCAAGGAAGGCGGGGCTTCGGGCTCCTCACCCTGGGCCTGGCTGCGGGCGATATCGGAAGCATGCAGGAACGCGGTGCGTGCGAGGCCGAGCTCGACGAAGGCCGCCTGCATGCCGGGTAGCACCCGCGTCACCGTGCCCTTGTAGATGTTACCCACCAGCCCGCGCCGGCGGGTGCGCTCGATGTAGATCTCCTGAAGTACTCCGTCTTCCAGCAAGGCCGCGCGCGTCTCCCGCGGCGTCACGTTCACCAGTATCTCTTCGCTCATGGCGTGCTCTCGATTTAAGGGTTGAGGAGTAGGGAATCGGCCGATTCACCACTCCTCAAACCTCATGTCTCAGAGCACGTCTATGCCGGCTTCCTTCAGCAGTGCGGCGGTCTCGAACAGGGGCAGGCCCATGACCCCGCTGTAACTTCCTTCCAGGGACTCCACGAACACGCCACCCATGCCCTGGATGCCGTAGCCCCCTGCCTTGTCGGCAGGCTCGCCGCTCGCCCAGTAGGCCGCCGCTTCCTCCGATGGGATGGCCCGGAAGGTGACCCGGCTGCGGCTGAGCGCCCTGCGGACCCTGCCCCCATGCCAGAGGGCTACTGCCGATAATACTTGATGGGAGCGGCCGGCGAGGCGACTCAACATCGCTATCCCGTCGGCGCGGTCCCGGGGCTTGCCCAGGATGCTGCCTTCCAGCACCACCGCCGTATCGGCCGCCAATACCGGCAATACCGGGCTACCCAGGCGCAGGATCACCGCCTGGGCCTTGGCCTCGGCGACCCGCGACACATAGTCCTCGGGCGCCTCTCCAGGTCGCAGGCCTTCGTCCACATCGGCGGCCATCACTTCGAAACGCAGGCCCATCTGTTCCAGCAACTGCCGGCGGCGGGGCGAGGCGGAGGCGAGATAGAACTGCGGGTCCATCATGCCCTGTGATACGGATGGTTCTTGAGGATGGACCATGCCCTATAGATCTGTTCCGCCACAACCACCCGCACCAGTGCATGGGGCAGGGTCAGGGCCGAGAGGGAGAGCCGGGTCTCGGCCTTGGCGACGCATTCGGGGGCGAGGCCGTCGGGACCGCCGATGAGCAGCGCCTGGTCGCGCCCCTCCTGCAACCAGCGGTTCAGGAGCTTGGCGAGGGCTTCAGTGTCCAGGGTCTTGCCGCGCACATCCAGCGCCGTGACGCCGGCACCCTCGGGCAGCGCCGCCAGCATGGCCGTGCTCTCCTCCTGCATGGCTTTGCGCGCATCGCCCAGCTTGCGGGCCGCGCCGAGCGGGATCTCCTTCAGCAGCAGCTTGCACTCCGGCGGCATGCGCGCGGCATAGTCGCGGAAGCCGTCGTCCACCCAGACCGGCATGCGGGTGCCCGCGGCGATGAGATGGATGCGCACCTGGCGCTCAGCCGCCGGCGGCTTTGTTCAGGTCCTTCGCCCAGAGCTTCTCGAGGTTGTAGAAGTCGCGCACCTGCGGGCGCATCACATGCAGCACCACGTCGCCCAGGTCCACCAGCACCCACTCGCCGCTCTGTTCGCCTTCCACCCCCAGCGGCTTCACCTTGTGCTCGCGGACCACGTCCAGGGCGTTGCGCGCCAGCGACTTCACGTGCCGGTCCGAGGTGCCGCTGGCGATGACCATGAAGTCGGTGATCGCGGTCATGCCGCGCACGTCCAGCACGCGGATGTCCACGCCCTTCATGTCTTCCAGCGCACCCACCACCAGATCCCTGAGCTTCTCCGGTTTCATCGGCACTCCTCATGCATAGCAATTCGAATCCTGTATCAGCGCGCGCACCGGGTCCGGCACCAGGAAGCGCAGGTCGCCGCCGCGCGCCGCCGTCTGGCGTATCTGGCTGGAGGAGATCTCCAGTTGCGTCACCGGCTGCAACATAATGCGGCCGGCCTCGCGATCCATGAGCGCCTGGACGTCATCCACTTCCCGTTCCTGGACCAGCATGGCGATCTCGCCATGACTCACTTGGCCATCGAGAGCGGACCCGGGCCGATGAGCGATCACCAGATGCGCCAACTCCAATATCTCTTGCCAGCGGTGCCAGCCGGTGAAGCCCAGGAAGGCATCCAGCCCCAGCACCAGCACCAACCGGTCGTGGCCGCGCTCGCGGCGCAGTTCCGTGAGCGTATCGAAAGTGTATGACGGCGCGGCGCGGCGGAGCTCCCGCTCGTCCACCTGGAAGCGGGGTTCGCCCGCCACCGCGGCCTTCAACATGGCGAGTCGCGTCTCGGCAGAAGCCGCCGGCGCGCCGCGGTGAGGCGGTTGGCCGCTGGGGATGAAGTGCATGCTGTCCAGGGAGAGCGCCTCGAGGATCTCGAGCGCCGGCCGCAGATGGCCGAAATGGATGGGATCGAAACTGCCCCCGAAGATGCCGATCTTTCTCATCCGCGCTATTGGCGCTCCTCAGGTTCCATATATCAGCGGCCGTTGCCCGCCATGCCTGCGGACAATTCTAACAGCTCGTCCCAGGGACGGCCGAACGCCCGGCCTTTCAGCACCCGGTCGGTCCGCTGCGCCTTCTTCAACAGCCGCTGCCACCCCTGGGCTTTGCGACGCTTCAGAGCCGCCTGGATCAGGGGCCGGCGCCGCTCCCAGACTCCCGCCGTGACGCGCGGGGCGGGAGTACCCGCCTCGATCTCCAGGGCGAAGGATGCCAGTTCCTTGATCTGGCGCAGGAGCGCGCCCAGCACCAGCACCGGCTCCTCGCCCTCCGCCTTCAGGCCCTCCAGCACCCGCACCGTGCGCGGCAGGTCGCCCGCCAGGGCCGCATCCACCAGTTTGAAAGCGTCGTAACGGGCGCTGTCGGTCACCGCCTCCGCCACCGCCTCCGCATCCAGCAGGCCGGGCTCCCGCAGCAGGGCCAGCTTCTCGATCTCCTGGCTGGCCGCCAGCAGGTTGCCTTCGACCCGCGCGCTGATGAGCGTCACCGCATCGGGGGTAGCTTCAAAACCCTTGGCCTTCAGGCGCTGGCGCACCCAGGCGGGCACCTCGGCCGGCGCCACGGGCCACACTTGTACGAACAATCCGGCCTTCTCCAGGGTCTGAGCCCACACCGGGTTGCCCTCCAGCTTGTCCTCGGCGATGACCAGGAGCAGCGTGTCCGGCGCCGGGTCCTTGGCGTAGCTGCTGAGAGCCTCGGCACCCTTGGTGCCGGGTTTGGCGCTGGGGATGCGCAGTTCGAGGATTCGGCGTGAGGCGAACAGGGACAGGCTGGCGCCGGCGGTGAGCATGGCATCCCAGTCGAAGCTGCGCTCCGCCACGAACACCTCGCGGTCAGTATAGCCCTGGGCCCGCGCCGCGGCGCGGATCGCATCCGCGCTCTCTTCGCGCTGCAGGGGTTCATCGCCGGCGATGAGGATCACCGCCGGCAACGGGGACTTCAGTTGTGGACCGAGTCTGTCAGGCCCTAGCTTCACGCCGTCCGCCCAAGAGCTTGCGCAGGATGGCCATGATGATGGCACAGATGGCGAGGCACCACACGATGAGCGCGCCGCTCGGCAGGTCGAAGACTGTGGACAGCGCCAACCCCACCGCGTAAGCCACCACGCCCACGCCGAAGGCGCCGATGAGCCCCTGCTTGTCAGCCATGCCGCGCACCGCCAAGGCCGGCATGATCAGGCTGGCAAACACCAGATACACGCCCACCACCTGCACCGAAGCGGTGACCGCCAGGGCGAACAGCACGTAGAAACCGACGCGCCCCAGCTTCCTGCCGAAACCGAACCAGGCCGCCAGGATCAGCGCGTACAGCACCGCCACGGGGATCAGGCTCTTCAGGCTCACCCACAGTATCTGGCCCACCAAGAGGTCCTTCAGGTGCTCGCCGCCTTCCGGATTGTTGGAGAGCAGCAGGATGCTGCCGGTGGCTGCCAGGGCGAACAGGCCGCCGATGAGGGCCTCCTGCACTTCCGGGAATTTCTTCTCGGTCCAGGTCAGGAGCAAGGCCCCCGCCAGAGCCGACACGCCGGCAGCGACCTGCACCGCCACGCCCTCGTCGGCGCCGAGATGGAACATGCTGGCGGCGATCACCCCCAAGCCCGCCACCTGGGCGATGGCGAGGTCGATGAAGATGATCCCCTTGCTCAGGACCTCACGCCCCATGGGAACGTGGGTCAGGAGTACCAGGATGCCGGCCACCAAGGCCGGGCCGATGATGGAGAGGTCCGCCGGATTGAAACTCACTTGCCGCCTCCATTGAGCTTGAGGAGCTGATCCACGATCTGCTGGTAGAACTGGGACAGGTCCTTGTCGTTGTCGGCGCCCACGGTGTCGGCCACCACGGCCTTCGGGATACCGCCGTGATCCGCGAGCCAGCCCGGCGCCTGCTCATCCTCGTAGGGCGTATAGATGATGCCCTTCACGCCCTGGGACTTGATGGCCGAGAGCAGGTCGGCGAGATGCCCCGGGCTCGGCGGGATGCCGGGTTTGGGTTCCAGGAAGCCCACCACATCCACGCCCAGCCAATCCTGCATGTACACCCAGCCGTCGTGATAGGCGATGAGCTTCATGCCCTTGAGGGGCGCCGCCTGCTGCTGCCACTTGGCCAGCGCCGCGTCCCAGCGCGTCTTGAAGTCCGCATAGTGCTTCTGATAGTCGGCCGCATTGGAGGGATCCAGCTGTGCCAGGCGCTTGGCCAGTTCCGGCGCCACCGCCGACATCATCCGCGGGTCGGTCTGGAAATGCGGGTTGCCGTAGGGATGGATGTCGCCCTGGGCGCGGTCCACCCGGCTCGGTACCTGCAGCAGCGTCACGTACTGGGAGGCGTCGAGGAAGCCGGGCTGCCCCGGCTGCACGCCGTCGCGGGCGCCCTGGTTCATGAGCACCGGCAGCCAACCCACTTCCAGGTCCGCGCCGTTGCAGACCACCAGGTCCGCCTTGCGGATGGCGGAGATGAGGCTGGGTTTGGCCTGGATGAAATGCGGGTCGTTGTAGGCACCGGTGGCGGTGGTGACGTTCACGTGGCTGCCGCCGATCTCGTTGACCAACGCGGTCCAGTGCGGCTCGCAGGAGAACACGTTCACGTCGGCCAGAGCCGGCAAGGGCAGTGCCAGGGTCAGCACGAGGGAAAGGAGCTTAAGGATTCTCATGACTTTATCCTCTATGGAAGATCAGAACGTGTGCGCCGGATGGGCGCCCATAGCCACGATGTACTGCAGGAACACCTCGTTGAAGGGCGTGGGGCCCGACTGGTCGTGGTTGATCTGCAGACGGATGCGGCTGAACTCGGAGTTGGAAAAATCCACCATGGCGCTCTCCCGGTGCGGTGCATAGCCGCCGGCCAGGAGTTGCTGAGGCTGGTAGATGCCGGTCACGGTGTTGTCGCTGGTCATGCGGTCATAGCGCAGGCCCGCGCGCCACTGCGGTCGCCATTGGTAGACGCCCTGCACGTACCAGCCCTCGGCGGTGCCGTGGTAGGCGCTGCCGCCTACGCAGGGGGCATCCACCGGGCAAGCATCGATCGAGACCGTGCCGGACTCATTGCGGTGCAGGTACTCGGTCTGGAAGATGAAGTTGGTCTCATAGAAGTTGCCATGGGGCGACCATTTCCAGACGAAGTCGGCACCCAGGATGTTGCTGGTGCCGCTGAAGAACGGCGCATCCATCACGCCCTGGTCGGAGAACTCGGTGCCGGGGTCCAGGGAGGGGCGGCTGGCGGAACGCGCCGACATGTAGGACAGGCCTGCGAACCAGGTGCTACTGTCACCCACGTCGTCGCTGGCCTTCATGAACACGGTGTTGGCGCCGTTACCGCTGTGGGCGGCATTGCCGGCCGGGAAGTTGTCGCCGCTGAATGCCTCGCTGCCGAACATCAGGTAAGTGTCGGTGGGCGCGAGCCAGGTCACCTGCACGCCGGGGTCGCTGTACTGGTCGTTGAGCATGGCCTCATAGACCAGCGGCTGGTCCACGAAGTCCCAGACATGGGCATGGCGCGAGTTCTGGTAGCCGAAGTCCGAGAAGAACTTGCCGGCGGTCACCTGGAAACCGGCGGGCATGGCGATGGTCTGGAGATAGGCCAGCTCCACTTCCACCGAATCCTCGCCGTGGTTCTCATGGAAGGAGATGGCGCCGAAGCCGGTGAACAGGTTGTCGAAGTTGGAAGACAGGTCCAGCTCCGACTCGCCCAGACTGAAACCCTGCTGGCTCGGCGCACCCACCCCCGCGCTGTCGCCCAGCAGGAAGCCGGGGATCCGGCGGTTACCCGCCGCGGTGGGATAGCTGGACCAGACGCCGTTCAACACCAGGCCGATGCCGGGATTGAAGGCGTTGCCGTTGTTCTGCGGCGCGGCTTGCGCCGCGGCGCTCAGGGCCGCGAGGCCGAGTGCGAGCGTGATTGACGATCTGATACGCATGGAGACACTCCGTGATGCATGTGGACGCGACCCGCGGCGCCGAAGCGCACGGGTACCGATCAGGTCAGGCGTCGATGCGGGAGGGAGGGCCTCGGCTGAAGCGGGTGCGGGTGACGGTGAGGAAGACGGGACATTCGGCCGGGAGGCTCGGTGCCTCGGCCGTGGTCTGAGTGAGCTGCGGCGGCAAGAGCGCGCTGGGCATGGCCGGCGCATGGCCGCCCATCATGCAGAAATGGCAAGCCGTGTCCGCCTGACCTATCGGATGGCTGGCTTCATGGGCCGGAAGCCCCAGCTGCACCGTGAGGAACATGAACGCCAAGGCCAGCCACAGCCCGCGCAAACGGCGTGCGAGGTGGGACAGGCGGTGGCGGTTCAGCTGCGGCATGGCGAAATACTACACCGCCGGGGGACGCGTAGCGCTGGCAGGTGCAGGGAGGGTGGCGGTCACGGGGACGGCGACGCTGTCCGCCTTAGGCGCTGTCGTGGTGGCCGGCAAGGCCGCCAACGAGGGGGACAGGCTGCGCGCCGCCGCGACCACCCGGTACACGATGAACTGGGCCACATCCCGGGACAGGGCATCCTGCAGGTTCTGTTCCTGTTCTTCGTTGGCGATGGCGTTGGTGACGCTGTAGGTATAGTTGCGCCTGAGGACCACGGTCTGCGGCTCCAGGATGGGGGTGTCCTGCACCAGCAAGGAGAACTCCACCTGGTAGGTCACCTGGTATTCCAGCGGCTGGCCATTTTGGGCCACCGCCATCGGGCGGCTGCTGTGAGTGACGCCGATGATGCTCAAGGTGGTGGTGGCCCCCAGCGGTGTCGGCAGGATCTCGGTGTCGTCCGAAGCGAGGTCGCGGCGCAGTTCCCGCAGCAAGGTGCCGTTGCCGCCGGACGAGGCGATGTAGATGTGCCGCATGGAAGGCGGCAGGTCCGGTGCCTGACGGAAATGGAAGCCACAACCCGATAACATCATCAGTCCCAGCATCCCCGAGGTCAGCCGCAGCCCGTTCACAGGGCCACCACGTTGACCAGCTTGCCCGGTACCACCACGATCTTCTTCACGTCCTTGCCTTGGACGAAGGGCTGGACGGAAGGTTCCGCGAGCGCGGCACTTTCTATGGTCTCCCGGGCAGCGTCCACGGCCACCTGTATGCGTCCGCGCAGCTTGCCGTTGACCTGCACTACCAATTCAAGGGTGGTGCGGGTGAGCGCCGCGGGATCCGGCTGGGGCCAGCGCTCGGCCATGACCGAACCGGCATGACCCAGACCCCGCCACAGGCTCTCGGCGATATGCGGCACCATGGGCGCCAGCATCCGCACGATGCCTTCCAGCACCTCCTGGCGCACCGCGCGGTCCTGGGGGCCGTCCGCCTGGGTCCGGGTCGCGGCATTCAGGAGTTCCATGACGGCGGCGATGGCGGTGTTGAAAGTGTAGCGCCGGCCCACGTCATCGCCGACCTTGGCGAAGGTCTCGTGGAGCTGGCGGCGCAAGGTCCGCTGCGTCTCATCCAGGGCGCCCGCATCCAGCGCCGGCGCCGGGCCCGCGGCCAGGTGCTCGGCCACGGCTTTCCACAGCCGCTTCAGGAAGCGCTGCGCGCCCTCCACGCCGCTCTCGGACCATTCCAGGGTGAGTTCCGGCGGCGCCGCGAACATCATGAACAGCCGCACCGTGTCGGCGCCGTACTTGTCCACCAGCATCTGCGGGTCCACGCCGTTGTTCTTCGACTTCGACATTGTGCCGAGGCCGTCGTACTGCACCGGCTTGCCGTCCGCCTTCAGCACCGCGCCGCTGATGCGGCCGTCGGCGTCGTGCCTGAGCTCCACGTCATCGGGGCTGTAGTAGTTCAGGCTGCCGGCGTCGCCCTTGCGCAGGAAGATGTGGTTCAGCACCATGCCCTGGGTCAGCAGCCGGGTGAAGGGTTCGTCGAACTTTAGCAACCCCATGTCGCGCATCACCTTGGTCCAGAACCGCGAGTACAGGAGGTGCAGGATGGCGTGCTCGATGCCGCCGATGTACTGGTCCACCGGCAGCCACTGGTCCACTCGCCCGTCCACCATGGCGGCATCGCTGTCACGGCAGGCATAGCGCATGAAATACCAGGACGAGTCCACGAAGGTGTCCATGGTGTCGGTCTCGCGGCGCGCCGGCTTGCCGCACTTCGGGCAGCTGCACTCCACGAAGGGTTTGTACTTGTTGAGCGGGTTGCCGCTGCCGTCCGGCGCCAGGTCCTCCGGTAGTATCACCGGCAGGTCCTCGTCCGGCACCGGCACGTCGCCGCAGGCGTCGCAATGGATGAGCGGGATGGGGCAACCCCAGTAACGCTGGCGCGAGATGCCCCAGTCGCGCAGCCGGTACTGGGTGCGCTTCTGCCCCAAACCCTTGGCTGCCAGGTCCGCCGCGATGGCATCCACGCCCGCTTCATAGGAGAGACCGTCGTACTTGCCGGACTGGCATAGCACGCCGTCTTTGGTGATCAGCAGTTCCTCCAGCGACGCCGCATCGCGCGCCGCTGCGTCTTTCGCGCGCACCACGGTCTTGATGGGTAACCGGTATTTCGTCGCGAATTCGAAGTCCCGTTCGTCATGGGCCGGCACGGCCATCACGGCGCCCTCGCCGTAGGCCATGAGCACGTAGTTGGCGACCCATACCGGAAGTTCCGCGCCCGTGAGCGGATGCTTCACGGTGAGCGACGTCGGCACGCCCTTCTTCTCCTGCGTCGCCAGCTCAGCCTCGGTCACGCCGCCTTTGCGGCATTCCTCGACGAAGGCCGCGACCTTGGGATCCGCAGCAGCGGCCTTCGCCGCCAGCGGATGTTCCGCCGCCACCGCCACGTAGGTGGCGCCCATCAGGGTATCGGCGCGGGTGGTGAACACCTTGAGCACGCCGCGCGCCCCGTCGTGATCGTAGGGGAATCCGATCTCCACTCCCACGCTCTTGCCGATCCAGTTGGCCTGCATGGTCTTGACCCGCTCAGGCCAGCCCGGCAGCTGATCCAGCGCGCCCAGCAGCTCATCCGCGTAGGCGGTGATCTTGAGGTAATACATGGGGATCTCGCGCTTCTCCACCAGCGCACCCGTGCGCCAGCCGCGCCCGTCGATCACCTGCTCGTTGGCGAGCACGGTCTGATCCACCGGATCCCAGTTCACGGTGCCGGTGGTCTTGTAGGCGATGCCCTTCTCCAGCATGCGCAGGAACAGCCACTGGTTCCACTTGTAGTACTTCGGGTGGCAGGTGGCCACCTCCCGTCGCCAATCGATGGTGAAGCCGAGTGACTTCAGCTGCCGGCGCATGTAGTCGATGTTGTCGTAGGTCCACTTGGCGGGCGGCACCTTGTTCTTGATAGCGGCGTTCTCCGCCGGCAGGCCGAAGGCGTCCCAGCCCATGGGCTGCAGCACGTTGCGACCGTTCATGCGCTGGTAACGGGTGATGACGTCGCCGATGGTGTAGTTGCGCACGTGCCCCATATGCAGCCGGCCGGAGGGATACGGCAGCATGCACAGGCAGTAGTACTTCTCACCGGGTGCGTCTTCCAGGGCACGGTCCGCATCCAGCTTCTCCCACAGGGCGCGGGCTTCAGCCTCCACTTCGGCGGGTCGATAGGCGTCTTGCATCGTCATGTCTCTCAAGCTCCAGGGCCCGGCGGGCCTTCCGAGGTCGCCAGGAACAATGCGGTCATGATGGCATACCAGCCTAGCGTGATTGAGTGCACCAGCATGGTCTCGCTCAGGCCGAAGATGGCGAAACCGACGCTCACCATCAGGCCCGCCAGGGAGGCCCCCAGGCGCACCGGATCGGGGCTGTCTAGGCCGCGGGCGAACAGCCAGCCGGGCACCCCGAGGAACAGCAAGAGCATGACCAACCCCACCAGGCCGCGACTGGAAAGCGCGTCGAAGAACTCATTGTGCGGATGATCGTACTCGGCGGTCACCGGCGGCGCCTCACCGGCGTTCACCAACTTCTGCGCCGACGCCATGTAGGCGCCGGTGCCGATTCCGGTCAGCGGCGCGGTCTCGAACAGACGGCGCGCCACCGCCCACATCTCGAGCCGTTGGCCGACGGAGGTGTCGGCGAGGGCATAACGGAATTCACCGGGATAGGTCTCCACCGGCACTATCCAGAGGTCCGCGTGGTTCATCAGTCTGACGGTGAAGTGGTCATCGGTCCCGGTACGGGAGTGCATCTCGACCTTCACGAACTTCCAGGGGGGGGTGTGAAGCCGCACACGCGGCGCGTCGCCGAAATTGAAGTAGGCGTCCCCCGCCGCCAGCAGGTGCAGGTCGTCCCCCTTGGCGCCATAGCGCGCGGAATGAGGCAGCTGTACCCAGGTCAGGTTGCTGCGGCGGTTCTTCAGCCACAAGGTACCGCGTTCCTTGCAGGCAGGCCATGGAGAACCCTTGGCGGGCACATAGCTGTTGGCCACACCGATATCCACTTGGGCCCCCGACTGGAGTTTTGCCATCTCACTCCAGGCTTGCAGCAGCTGTTGCTGCTGCAGGCAACCCTGCAGGTCGGCGCCGGCCGTCGCATTGTCGAAGTCCGAGAGACTTATCCGCAACTGGTCGTACGCGCTCGCCAGGCGCGCCCGCACGTGGGTGTGAGGCATTAAATAGAGCACGCCGAACAAGGCGACGATGGACACGCCGCCTATCAATACCATCCGCGGGTGCAGGAGGTGGCGGCAGGAGACGAACAGCACCAGCAGCACCGGCAATGCGATCCAGGCACCGCGCGCACCGGAGAGGATGCAGGCCAACAGGCCCGCGAATATGCAGAGCAGCACCAGGCGCGGCCCGAGCCGCGGCAGCGCGGCGTCCACGTATACATAGCCCGCGGCGAAGGCGAAGGTGGTCAGGGTGGCGAGGTCGCCGAACAGTATCGCGACGTTGGTATCGCCGTCCGGCTGCAGGAATCCTGCGATGGACACCCGTTCCCACACGGCATCGACGCCCAGCACCAGGGACCCCAAACCCAGACCCGCCCACACCAGCGCCGCCGGCGGCCGGTAGCGCTTGAAGGCCACCAGGATCGGCAGGACCAGCAGCAGTCGCAGGTAGCGCCCAAGCAGGCGGAAGCCATAGTCGGTCTGGTGGCCGAGTTCGAAGGCCAGCACCCCTGCCAGGAAGAAGCCCACAAACACGGCCACGAACATCCAGTCGCGGCGGCTGAAGTTCGACTTGAAACCGTTCCGCCACCAGGCGACCACGCCCACGACCAGGAGTATGAACAGGCTGTAGCTGTCGCTGCGGCTCACCAAGAGGCAGAGCGCCGGGAACAGCAGCACCACCGCCGCCACCGCCAGCCGCAGGCAGCGGTCGAACCGCCCTTCCCCCGCCGGACCGGCAATGCAGGTCCTGAACGCAGTCCAGGAATCGCGCAGTTCCTGCATCATGCGGCGACCCGCCTGTTGCGCAAACCGAACACCACCAGCACCAGCAACGACAGGCACACCACGGGCATGTCACCCCAGCGCGTCACCGGTGTCGCGCCGGCGAGCGGCTGGATGACGCCATCGAGCACATAGACCTGGCCGGTGGGCGCCTGCGCGCGCACCCTGCCGCCGTCGTCGACGATGGCGGTGACACCGGTATTGGTGGTGCGCAGCAGCCAGCGGCCCGCTTCCAGAGCCCGCATGCGCGCGATCTCAAGGTGCTGCGGCAGGGCGATGGAATCGCCGAACCAGCCGTCGTTGCTCACGTTCACCAGGAATGCGGCCTCCGGCAGGTCGCGCATGATCTCGCTGCCATAGGCATCCTCGTAACAGATGGACGTGCCCACCGCGTATCCCGCTGCCCGCAGCAGCCGCTGATCCCTGGCACCGGGACTGAAACTGGAGTATGGCAGGTCCATGTCCCTCAACAAGGATTTCACCCATTGCGGCAGGAACTCGAAATTCTCGCCGAAGGGCACCAGATGCCGCTTGTCGTAGGTGCCGTCACTCGACCCCAGGCTGATCACGCTGTTGTAGTAGGCGTCCTGCAGGGGATCGTAGGTGGGTACGCCCAGCAGGATGTCGGTGCCGTGGCCGCGCGCATCCGCCTCGAGCGGATCCAGATAGTCGATCTGCACCTCGTCCTGGTAGGCGGGCACCGCTGCCTCCGGCCAGACGATGAGCTTGCTGGCCCAGTGCGCATCCGTGAGTCTGCGGTAGAGCTTGAGGGTCGGCTCGAAGGCGGAAGGCTCCCACTTCTGGTCCTGAGGGATATCGCCCTGTATCAGGGTCACGCTCAGGGGCGCGCCTGCCGGATGGGTCCAGCGCAAGGTAGCCAGCGCGCTACCGGTCCCCCACAGCGCCACCAACGCGATCACGGGCAGCAACCGTCCGCGCCAGGCGCGGGATTGCAGCGCCATCAGCAAGAGGCCGGCGCTCAGCACCACGCACAGGCTCACGCCGAATCCGCTTATATAAGGTGCATACCCCTTCAGGGCGCTGTCCACCTGGCTATACCCCAGGCTCAGCCAGGGGAAGCCGGTGAGCAACCAGCCCCGCAGCCATTCGAAGCAGGTCCAGGCCGCTGGAAACAGCAACAAACTGCGCTTCCAACCCGGAGGCGCCCAGGCCGCGGCGATAGCGCAGGCGGCAGCACTATACAGCGCCATGATCGCCACCAGCACTAGCAGCATCAGCGCCGCCACCACCGGCGTGACGCCGCCCATGTCATGCAGGCTGATGTAGATCCAGGATACCCCGGCCAGGAACTCGCCCATGCCGAACAGGAAGCCGCGCCGGGCGGCACGGCGCCAGCCCGCGTCGTCGATGAGCCAGAGCAAGGCCAGCACCGTGAGCACGGCCAGGGGATAGAGACCGAAGGGCGCGAAGGCCAGCACCAGCAGCGCGCCGCAGACGAAGGCGGCCACCTCGCCCCGCCACGAGCCACGCCAGGCCGCTGCCCGCGCGCCCCAGCGGTGCATCATGCCGGGCATCCCGCTCATGCCTCGCCGTCGGCCGGCGCGGACTTGAGCAGGACTTCCAGCAGGTGCAGACGCCGGCTGTCGGCGCGCAATACCTTGAAGCGGAACCCCCCGAGCTCGATCTTCTCGCCGCGCTTGGGCAGGTGACCGAAGGCGTGGGTCACGAGCCCGCCGATGGTCTCGAACTCCTCGTCGCTCAGGGTAGCGGCGAAGTACTCGTTGAAGTCCTCCACCGGCGTCACCGCCTTCACGGTGAAGCGGGCGTCGGTGTGCTTGAGGATGCGGGCTTCGTCGTCCACGTCGTACTCATCGTCGATGTCGCCGACGATCTGTTCCAGCACGTCCTCGATGGTGACGAGGCCGGCCACGCCGCCGTACTCGTCGGCGACGATGGCCATGTGGTTGCGGCTGGCGCGGAACTTCTTCAGCAGCACGTTGAGGCGCATGCTCTCCGGCACGAACGGCGCGGGCCGCAGGTATTCGCGGATGTTGAAGTCCCCGTCCTCGCCGTCCACGAAGTGGTTGAGCAGGTCCTTGGCCAGGACGATGCCGATGACCTTGTCCCGGTCCTCGCCCACCACCGGGAAGCGGGAGTGGCCGGATTCGCTCAGGACCGCCAGCGCCCCGGCGAGATCCGTGTCCTTCTCCAGGGCCACCATCTGTGCGCGCGGGATCATCACGTCGCGGACCTGCATGTCCGCCACCTGCAGCACGCCTTCCAGCATGTTCTGGGCATCGGCGTCGAACAGGTTGCGTTCGCGGGCGTCGTTCAGGAGTTCCAGCAGCTCTTCGCGGTCACGCGGTTCGCCGGACAGGGCCTGGCCTAGGCGTTGGAACCAGGCGCGCAGGCCGGGGCCGCCGTCGCGCTGCGGGTCTTGGGTGGACATCGATGAGCCATCGCAGGGGTCGAAAGGGGATTTTACCAGTAAAGACAGGGGCTTCGGGGCGGTTTAACGCGGCGTATAGGGGTCTGGAAAGCCCAACCCGGCCAGTATCTCGGTCTCCAGCGCCTCCATCTCTGTGGCTTCCGCCTCCTGTTCATGGTCATACCCGATTAGATGCAGGCAACCATGCACCGTGAGATGCGCCCAATGGGCAGCCGGAAGCTTGCCCTGGGCTTGGGCTTCGCGCGCCACCAGCGGGGCGCAGATCACCAGGTCCCCCACTGTGGGCAACGGCACGCCAGCGGGCAATTCCGCCGGGAAAGACAGCACGTTGGTGGGGCCGGTCTTGCCGCGATAACGGGCGTTGAGCGCAGTACCTTCGGCCTCGCCGACGATGCGGATCGAGACCTCCACCGGGTCGCGGCGGCCGGCGAACGCGGCGGCTGTCCAACGCTGGAACTGGGCTTCAGACGGGTTGCCCGGGCTACCGCTCACGTCCTCCACGTCGACCTCCACCTGCGCTGCCGCGGTCATTCGCGGTCGCGCTGCTCGTAGGCGGTGACGATGCGCTGCACCAGGGGGTGGCGCACCACGTCAGCGGCGGTGAAGAAGGTGAAACTCACGCCCGGCATGTCGCGCAGGAGTTCCACCGCATCGCGCAGCCCGGAACGCTGCACCCGCGGCAGATCCACTTGGGTGATGTCGCCGGTGACCACGGTGCGGGAGCCGAAACCGATACGGGTCAGGAACATCTTCATCTGTTCGATGGTGGTGTTCTGGGCCTCGTCCAGGATGATGAAGGCCTCGTTCAGGGTGCGGCCGCGCATGAAGGCCAGCGGCGCCACCTCGATGACACTCCGCTCCATGAGCCGCATCACCCGCTCGAAACCGAGCATCTCGTAGAGGGCGTCGTAGATGGGCCGCAGATAAGGATCGACCTTCTGGGTCAGGTCGCCGGGCAGGAACCCCAAGCGCTCGCCCGCCTCCACCGCAGGGCGCACCAGCACCAGCCGGCGCACCTCGTCCCGGTTGAGCGCGGCCACCGCGCTCGCCACCGCGAGATAGGTCTTGCCGGTGCCGGCGGGGCCGATGCCGAAGTTGAGGTCGTGGCTCGCGATGTTGTGCAGGTAGCGCCGCTGGTTGGCGCCGCGGCCGCGGATGCGGCCCTGCTTGGTGTCCACCGCTGGCTCGTCGTCCGCGAGCGGCGCCGCTTCGGCGCGATCCGCCAGGGCCGACTTGGAGAGGCTCAGGTGCACGCTCTCGCGGCTGATGCGCTCCCGGGCGGTGGCGGCATACAGCTCCTTCAGCACCTGGGCGGCGGCCTGGGCTTGCTCCGCGGGGCCGATGACCCGGAACTGGTTGCCGCGGTTGTTGATCTCGATGCCGAGCCGCTGCTCGAGATGGCGCAGGTTCTCGTCGAACTGGCCGCAGAGGTTGGCGAGGCGGGTGTTATCCGCTGGCTCCAGGCTGAAGTCCACGCTCGCCGGCAGGTCGTCGGCTGTCATGCTCAGCCTGCCGCCAGGTCCACGGCCAAGTGACCGCGGTAGGAGTTCTGCATGGCCTGGGTGATGTCCACGTCCACGAAACGGCCGATGAGGCGCGCGTCGCCCGGGAAGTTCACCCAGCGGTTGCACTCGGTCTTGCCGGCGATCTCGCGCGGGTCGCGCTCCGAGACGCGTTCCACCAGCACCCGCTCGCGGGTGCCGACCTTGCTGCGCATGTAGTCCTGGCCGAAGCCATGGATGAGCGCCTGCAGGGTCTCGAGACGCCGCAGCTTGTCTGCGTGGCTGACGTCGTCCGCGTAGCCGGCCGCCGGCGTGCCGGGACGGCGGCTGTAGATGAAGCTGAAGGCCTGGTCGAAGCGGATGTCCTCGATGAGGCGCAGCGTGGCCTCGAAGTCCTGCTCAGTCTCGCCGGGGAATCCCACGATGAAGTCGGAGGACAGGCTGATGCCGGGACGCGCCTCCCGCAAGCGGCGGATCTTGGCCTTGTATTCGAGGGCGGTATGGCCGCGCTTCATGGCCGCGAGGATGCGGTCCGAACCGCTCTGCACCGGCAGGTGCAGGTAATCCGCGAGTTTGGGGATATCGGCAAAGGCGTGGATCAGCCGGTCCGAGAACTCCAGGGGATGGGAGGTGGTGAAGCGGATGCGCTCGACGCCGTCCAGCGCCGCCACGTATTCGACCAGCAGCGCCAGGTCGGCAGTACCGCCGCCATGCATGGCGCCGCGGTAGCCGTTCACGTTCTGGCCCAGCAGCGTGATCTCCTTCACGCCCTGCTCCGCCAGTTCAGCCACTTCTGCGAGGACCTGATCAAACGGCCGGCTCACTTCCTCGCCGCGGGTATACGGCACCACGCAGAAGCTGCAGTACTTGCTGCAACCTTCCATGATGGAGACGAAGGCCGTGGCGCCTTCCGCCCGGGGCGGCGGCAGCCGGTCGAACTTCTCGATCTCGGGGAAGGAAACGTCCACCACCGGGCGCCCGGTGCGACGCGTCTCAGCCAGCATCTCCGGCAGGCGATGCAGGGTCTGGGGGCCGAACACCAGGTCCACCACCGGCGCGCGCTTCACGATGCCGCCGCCTTCCTGGCTCGCGACGCAGCCGCCCACGCCGATCATCACGCCAGGCCGCATCTGCTTGAAGTGTTTCCAGAGACCGACTTGGGTGAACACCCTCTCCTGGGCCTTCTCCCGCACCGAACAGGAGTTGAGCAGCAAGAGGTCCGCCTCCGCAGGATCGTCGGTGGCGATATAGCCTTCGGCGGCAGCCAGCACCTCCAGCATCTTGCCGGAATCGTACTCGTTCATCTGGCAGCCGAAAGTCCTGATATGGACGCGCTTCGTCACTTGGTGCGTCCGTAGATATCGTCGAAGCGCTGGATGTCGTCTTCGCCGAGATAACTGCCGGTCTGGACCTCGATGATGACCAGGTCCTCGTCGCCGGGGTTGCTCAGGCGGTGCTTGTGACCCGCCGGGATATACGTGGACTGGTCGTGCTCCAGGCGGAAGGTCTGCTCGCCGTTCACGATCTCTGCCACGCCCGAGATCACCACCCAGTGCTCGCTGCGGTGCTTGTGCATCTGCAGGGACAGGGAGGCATGGGGCTTCACCGAGATGCGCTTCATCTTGTAGTGGAGCCCTTCCTCCACCACCGTGTAGGTGCCCCAGGGGCGGTGCACGGTGCGGTGCAGCTTGGTGGAATCGTGGCCGTCGCGGCGCAGCTTCTCCACCACGTCCTTCACCGACTGGGTCTGGTCGCGGTGGCCCACCAGCAGTGCATCCGGCGTATCCACGATCACCAGGTCCTGCACGCCCACGGCGGCGATCACGCGCCCGCCTTCCCCATGTATATAGTTATTGGATGCATTGACCAGTACCGCATCGCCGATGACCCTGTTTCCCTTAGAATCGGGTTCAACGAGATCGCTGATGGAACGCCAGGAGCCGATGTCGCTCCAGCCGAAGGCGCTCGGCACCACCTTCACGTTGTCGGCCTTCTCCATCACCGCATAGTCGATGGAGATGGAGGGGGTCTGGGTGAACACCTCCGTCTCGATCTGTACGGCGGCGAGGTCCTTGGCGGCGGCGGAACTCAGCCGCCAGGACTCCCAGGTCTTCTCATGGATGTCCGGCGCGAAGCGCTGGATGGCGCCGAGGATCGCATCGGCCCGGAAACAGAACATGCCGGAATTCCACAGGTGGTCGCCGGAAGCGAGGAAGGCCTTGGCCCGCTCCAGGTCCGGTTTCTCCACGAAACGCTTCACGGCGCCCGCCTGACCCTGCTTCCAGACCCCGGCGCATTGGATATAGCCGTAGCCGGTCTCGGGACCCGTGGGCACGATGCCGAAGGTGACGAAGTCGCCGCGCGCCGCTTCCGGCGCCGCGGCCGCGACGGCCTTGGCGAAAGCCTTGCGGTCCTCCACCAGATGATCCGCCGGCAGCACCAGCAGTAGCGTGTCCCCGCCGTGGCGTTCCGCGGCCAGGAACGCAGCCATGGCGATGGCGGCGGTGGTGTTGCGTCCCAAGGGTTCCAGCAGGAAGGATACCTTGGCCTTGCCGAGGCTCCCGTCCATGGCCTCGATCTGCTCGCGGCTCTGGAAATGATGGTCGCGGTTGGTGACGATGAGTATCTCGTCCACGCCCGGCAGCGCGGCGGAACGCGCCAGCGTGCTCTGCAGCAAACTGAGGCCGTCTTGCATGCGCATGAAGGGTTTGGGGCGCGTCTCGCGGGACACGGGCCAGAGCCGCGTGCCGGCACCGCCGGAGATGATGACCGGCAGCATCATGCGTGGGCCGCCTGCATGGGCGCTCCGACCTCATCGATGAGGTTAAGGAGTTCCGCAGTGCGGGATTCCATGAGCTTCGCATCGCCGCGGGCCTCCACGTTGAGGCGCAGGATGGGTTCGGTGTTGGACTTGCGCAGGTTGAAGCGCCAGTCCGGATATTCGAGGCTGAGGCCGTCCACCTGATCCATGTGGGTGGCCCGGGACAGGTACTTCGCCTCCACCGCGGCGATCACGCGGTCCGGGTCCGCCACCACGCGGTTGATCTCGCCGCTCACGGGGAAGGCCGCCTGCTGCGCAGCCACCAGCTGCTTCAGGCTCTTGCCGGTGGCGCTGATGAGTTCCGCCACCAGCAACCAGGGGATCATGCCGCTGTCGCAGTAACGGAAGTCGCGGAAATAGTGGTGGGCGCTCATCTCACCGCCGTAGAGCGCGTCCTCACGGCGCATGCGCTCCTTGATGAAAGCATGGCCGGTCTTGCTCAGCACCGGCACACCGCCGGCGGCCTTCACGGTCTCGATGGTGCTCCAGGTGAGACGCGGATCGTGGACGATCTTCGCGCCCATGTGCCGCGCCAGCAGCGTGCGTGCCAGCAGCCCCACCAGGTAATAACCTTCCACGAAACCGCCGTCGCCGTCGAAGAAGAAGCAACGGTCGAAGTCGCCGTCCCAGGCCAGACCCATGTCAGCTTGGTGCTTGCGCACCGCCTCGGCGGTGACCGCGCGGTTCTCCGGCAGCAAGGGGTTGGGGATGCCGTTGGGGAAGCGCCCGTCCGGTTCCTGTTGCAGCTTCACGAACTTGAACGGCAGATCCTGCTCCAGTGCGTCCACCACGGGTCCGGCGCAGCCGTTGCCGGCGTTGGTGACCAGGGTGAGGGGTTTGAGCTGCTTCAGGTCCACGTAACCGAGCAGATGCCGCACGTAGTCGCGCTTCAGGTCCCGGCTCTCGAGCTTCCCGCGCCGCGATGGGGTGCGCCATTCCGGTCGTGAGGCGACCCGCGCCTGGATCTCCTTCAGGCCGCTGTCGCCGCTCACCGGTTTCGCGTCGTCGCGCACCAGCTTCATACCGTTATAACCCATGGGGTTATGACTGGCGGTGACCATGATGCCGCCGCCCAAGTTGCGGCTGAAAGCAGCGTGGTAGACCTGCTCGGTGCCGCACAGCCCGATGTCCAGCACGTCGGCGCCCGCATCCAGGATGCCGCGCGACACTGCCTTGGCCAGTTCCGGGCTCGACAGGCGCACGTCCTGCCCCACCGCCACCTGCTTGGGGCGCGTGAGCTCGACGAAGGCACGGCCGATGGCATAGGCGATGTCGGCATCCAGTTCCTCCGGCACGCGACCGCGGATGTCGTAGGCCTTGAAGGAAGCGGCGAGCCGGGATGGCAGATCGGGGGTGGATGTCATATTAGCAGCGGCCGCGCGGCCCCATGACGGCGCACGGCATCGGTTTTGAATGAACGCAGATTATAACCGCCCCGCCGGAGCGGTCGGTCATTTGACCAGGCGCAAGGCCACGCGGCCCGGGATCTGTTCCTGGGGCGTGAACTCCGGCACCAAGGCCCTGAGAGCCGCCTTGGCCCGTTCCGGGTCCGCTACCACCGCCTGTAGCCCGTCGATCTCCGCGCTCAGGGCCTGCAGTGCCGCCGGCACCGCGTTGGCCAGCAGCAGCTTCGGATGGGTGGTGCCTTGCAGTTCCTCGCGGGTATAGAACAGCTCCTCGTGCATCTTCTCGCCGGGCCGCAGGCCCGTGTACACGATCTGGATGTCCTGGTAAGGCCTGAGGCCCGAGAGCTGGATCAGTTTCTCGGCCAAGTCGCGGATGCGCACCGGCTCACCCATGTCCAGCACGAAGATCTCGCCGCCGCGGCCGATGGCCCCGGCCTGCATGATCAGGCTCGCCGCCTCGTGGATGGTCATGAAGTAACGGGTGATGTCCGGATCGGTGACGGTCACCGGGCCGCCCGCGGCGATCTGGCGCTCGAACAGCGGCACCACCGAGCCGTTGGAGGCCAGCACGTTGCCGAACCGAGTGGTGACGAAATGGGTGCTCTCGTCACGGTTCAAGGCCTGGCAATACAACTCAGCCACGCGCTTGGTGGTGCCCATCACGTTGGTGGGGTTCACGGTCTTGTCGGTGGAGATGAGCACGAACTTGTCGGCGCGATGCCGCAAGGCGGCGTCCGCCACCACGCGGGTGCCGAAGATGTTGTTGCGGATGCCCTCCGCCACATTCTCCTCGACGATGGGCACGTGCTTGTAGGCCGCAGCGTGGAAGATGATCTCGGGCTTGACCTGGGAGAACAGGGTCTCCACCGCCGCCTCGTCCTGCACGTTGCCGAGCGCGCTGGTGAACATCAGCGCCGGCGAGGCAGCCGCCAGCTCCTGGTCGATGCAGTAGAGGTTGTATTCGCTGTTGTCCATCACCACCAGCATGGACGGGTCATGGCGCGCGATCTGGCGGCAGAGTTCCGCGCCGATGGAGCCGCCGCCGCCGGTCACCAGCACGCGCTTGCCGCGCAGGAAGTCGGAGATGGCCCGCGAATCCAGCACCACCGGGTCGCGGCCCAGGAGGTCCTCCACCGTCACCGGGCGCAGGCGCGAGACCTCGACTCGCCCGTCGGCGAGCTCGCTCAAGGCCGGCAGGGTGCGGCACGGCACCTTCACCTCGTTGCAGACCTGCACCACCCGGTCCATGGTCTGGCGCGAGGCGGAAGGCATGGCGATCAACACGATGTTCACTTCATAGGCGCGCACCAGCCGCGCGATGTCATCCAGGCGTCCGCGCACGCGAACGCCCTGCACCTCGTGGCCCTGCTTGTCGGTGGCATCGTCCACCAGACCCACCGGCAGGAACGGCCCATGGCGGCGCAGGTCGCGGATCAGCAGCTCGCCGGCGCGGCCCGCGCCGACGATGAGCGCGCGCGCCGTGGCCTCGTCGCCGAAGCTCATCCAGCGGTCCTTGAGCACGCGATATAGCATGCGGCTCGAGCCCAAGCCCAGTGCCAGCAGGATCGGGTACAGCAGCAGCACCGAGCGCGGCACGCCCTGCAGGCGGGCGAACAGGAAGGCGCCGGCGAAGGTGGCGATGGCGCCCAGCACCACCGACTTGATGATGCGCATGAGGTCGGGGACGGACGCATAGCGCCAGATGCCGCGGTAGCAGCCGAACATCCACAGCGTCACCGTATGGAACGGCACCGCCAGGGACATGATGAGCAGCATGCCGGTGAAATACAGGTGCGGGATGGGAGTGAGGTTGAAGCGGACCCAATACGCGGCGAGCACGGCCACGGGTATCCACAGCAGATCGTGCAGGAACACCGTCCATCGACTGCGCAGCAGCAGCCACCCGTCCCGTCTAGCGTCCATGTAAATCCATACCTCTAAGTAGACACCGGCTTACGCTCGATCGCGTTGACGTAGGTGATCAACGACAGATAGGTGAGCGCCAGCCACCCCAAGAGGAGTCCCTGAACTCCTGATGCAGTGAAGCAAATTGCCACCACTGCAAACAAGCTACATTTTAACATAAGGATATAGGCCCAAAGTGTCGCGCGCCGGTGACTCCAGCCCCGCCCTACCAGGCGTTGGTAGAAATGCTCCCGATGGGCCTGCCAGGGCTTTTTCCCCTGCAAAGCGCGGCGGATCACGGTCCAGGTGGCGTCCACCAGGAAGGGCGAGAACACCATGAGGCCCAGCCACAGGGGGAAGATCCCGAAGCGATCGGCCCACAGGATGAAGAATGCCACCAGGAAACCCAGGCTGCCGGAACCTGCGTCACCCATGAAGATGCGCGCCGGCGGGAAGTTGAACACCAGGAACCCGGCCGCCGAGAGAGAGACCAGCAGTGCGGAGAAGCCGAAGACATCCGCATGCGCATACAGGCCCAGCAAGGCGAATGTGCCGAAGCCAATCACCGCCATGCCGCCGGCCAGGCCATCCATGCCGTCCATGAAGTTATAGAGGTTTATGAGCCAGGCGATGAGCAGCACGCTCAAGATCAGCAGCAGCATCTGCGGTGCCGGGAGCGTCAGGCCCGGCAGCAGCTTGAGATCCGCGAGCGCATAGCCTCCCCCCCATGCCAGCACGGCCGCGGCCGCAAGATGCGCCGTGAGGCGCAACCAGGCGGGACGATGCTTGACGTCGTCCGCGAATGAGACTGCCGCCACCAGCAACAGCGCGACGGCGACCGTCCCCGATGTCCCCACTAACGCCGGCCAGAAACCGGAGAGCGCGACACCGCTGACGAATCCCGCCAGGATGCCGAGTCCGCCGGAGCGTGGACGTGCGCCTGCATGCAGCGAGCGGGCGTTGGGATGATCCAGCAACGCGAAGCGCCCCCGGTAGCGGCTGAGAGCCGCCGTGACCAGCAGGCTCACAAGCAAAGCGGCCGCGCAGGGGAAGATCATGGTGCGAAAGCCCGCGGCTTCAGGCCGAAGTCCCGCATCGCAGCGCTGGAGTCGAACACCATGTCCTGGTTCATGCGATCCGCCACCGCCGGCGTGAGACTCCTGTAGCGCGGCAACGCCCGCGCCGCCGCGATGGCGACGCGGTACAGCACCACCGGCAGCGGCAACACGCGGGGGCGCTTGCCCAAAGCCTGGAAGATGCGCTCAAGCATGGCGCGGTAGCTCAACACCTCGCCGCCGGCCAGCTCGTAGGCCTGGGAAGCGCGCGCTCCCAGCGCCGCGACACAGGCGGCGGCCAGGTCATCCGCATGCAGGGGCTGGCGCAGTCCCCTGCCCGGCGCCGCCACCGGAAAGAACCCCAGGGTACTGATGAGACGGGCGATGCGCGCGATGTTCTTGTCGCGCCGGCCGTCGTAGACCAGGGTCGGCCGGAACAGGGTGTAGACGATGCCGCGGGCCGCGCAGAATTCCGTCAGCGCCTGCTCCGCGGCGCGCTGCTGCTGCACCAGTTCCCGGTCCTTTCCGGAACGGGAGTCGCCCTTGGTGTAGACGCTGGTGGTGCCGATGGCTACCACGCGCTGCAACGAGGCCGGCGCGTCCCGCAACACCCGCGGTATCAGGGTCAGGGGCGCGAGATGGATCAAAGCCGCGGTGTCCGTGAGCGAGGCATCCCACACACGTTCACGGGCCGCATCCAGTCGCCGCCAGCCGGGTACGTCGTGCTGGGCGCGGCTCAGGATGGTGCAGGCATGGCCGGCGGTGGCGAGACGCGGCAACAGGTAATCCCCTACCACGCTGCTGCCGCCCGTGACCAGGATGCGCGTCATGGCCGGCGCAGCCGCGAGAGCCAGGCGGCCGGCACCAGCAGCAGGAAGCGCGCATGGATACCTATATATACCAACGCGGTGAGCCACCCGGGGTTGGTCGCGCGGAGGAACTTACGGTAGTACCGCCACATGCCGCGGTGCTTGTGCCAGAGCACGAACACCGGCCGGCCGCGGCTGGAAGCACCCTGCACGTGGTTTACGCTCACGTCCGGCACGAACAGCACCCCGGCACCGGCGCGCTGCACCCGCATGCAGAGATCCAGGTCCTCGCAATGCAGGAAGTAGTCCGCGTCCCAGCCGCCGAGCCGTTCGAACAGTTCCCGGCGGATGAGCAGGCAGGCGCCGGAGATGGCTTCCACCGGCGCCGGCACATCGGGCAGCGGCGTTCCCGTCAGGTCGAAACCGGCCACCCGGCCGTGGGCGTCAGGCTTGTGCAGGCCCAGTACCCGCATCAGGGCCCGCTTCGGATCAGGCAGGTGACGCCGGCAACCGCGCTGCTCGCTGCCGTCGCTGTTCAGCACCAACGGTCCCACCATGCCCACCTCGGGATGCGCCTCGAGGACCGCGGTGAGGCGCGCGAGCGCGCCGGCCGGCATGCGGCAGTCGGGGTTGATGAACAGGAGGTAGCGGCCAGACGCGGCAGCGGCACCCTGGTTGCAGGCGGCACCGAAGCCGCGGTTTGAGGGGTTGCGCACCACGGTCACGCCGGGATGCGCCGCATCGAGGAAGGCCAGACTTGCGTCCGTGGAGGCGTTGTCCACCACCACGGTGCGCACCAAGCCAGCCTGCTCGGCCAAGGACTCCACCAGGCCGCGCAGCAGCGGCCCGGCGTTATAGTTGACCGTGACAGCGGTGACTGCGGCTGCCGACATGCTCAGCCCTCGACAAACTTGTGCACGCGCCGTTTCCGCAGCAGGGGATATGCAGAGATTTTACACGCCGTCGCCGATGGGAGACAGCGAAGGATTCGACCCTTCACACCCCAGGCGGCGGGTGCTACCCTCATCCTCCCTTTTTCGCCAGCCACCCGTATCACGGAGACGGCCATCAGACTCCTGAAGCCCAATATCCTGAAGCCCAAGGCGCCGGAGCTAAAGATCCCCGACCGGGTGTTCCGTTGCCCGCAGGATCTCAGCGTCACGCGGCTCAAGCCCAGGCGCATCGTCATCATCGGCTCCTGCCTGGCCAGGGCCTGGCCCAGGGTCTTCCAGACCGCCGAGACCGGTTGCCCGGCCGACTTCATCCTGTTCAACAACTTCAGCGAGCTCGCCGAGCGTCCGCCGCAGCCGGTCGAGGACTACGATTTCCAGGTGGTGCAGTTGCCGATCCGCAGCGTGCTGCCCGACCACACCTTCTTCCGCCTCAACTACCAGGATCTCTCCGCCTACGAGAAGCTCCTGGAGGATGCGAAGCAACGCATGTCCCAGATCCTGGCCAATGCCATGCGCTGGAACAGCGAGCACGGCATGCTGAGCTTCGTCTGCAACTTCATGGTGCCCCAGCAGAACCCCATGGGCCGGCTGCTGCCGCGCTACGACCTGCGCAACTTCGTGTACTTCACTGAGAAGCTCAACGAAGCCATGGCCGGCGAGCTCAAGAAGTACAGCAACGCCCATCTATTAGACATCGATCAGATCGTCAGCACCTACGGCCGCCGCTACTTCCAGGACGACGTGGCCTGCCAGTCGAACCACGGCGCGGCACTCTCCAATGCGGACTTCGAACACGACCAGGAACGCCTCGAGGCGGTGCCGAAGATGACGGCGCTGTACAACGTCCGCAGCCAGGACTACCTGCTGATCATCTGGAACGAGCTGGTGGCGATGTACCGCACGCTGCGCCAGGTGGATACGGTCAAGCTGGTGATCATGGACATCGACGACACCCTCTGGCGGGGCGTGGCTGCCGAGAAAGCGGGCGAGATCCCTGAGATGTCGGGCTGGCCGCTGGGTCTGGCGGAGGCCCTGGGTCACCTGAAGAGTCGCGGTGTGCTGCTGGCCCTCGCCAGCAAGAACGACGAGACCCTGCTGCGCAAGCTGTGGGACCCCATCATGGGCGTGCGCCTCAAGCTCGAGGACTTCGCCGCCCACAAGGTGAACTGGCTGCCCAAGGCCGAGAACATCAAGGAACTGCTGCGGGAGTTCAACCTGCTGCCGGGCAACGTGCTGTTCGTGGACGACAACCCCGTGGAACGGGCCAGCGTGCAAGCCGCCTTCCCCGGGATCCGGGTCATGGGCGCGAACCCCTATCTGTGGCGGCGGATCCTGCTGTGGTCGGCCGAGACTCAGGTGGCGGGCATCACCGCGGAATCCGCCGCCCGCACCGACATGATGCGCGCCCAGGTGGAACGCGAGGGCGCGCGACGGCAGATGTCGCGCGGCGACTTCCTGGCATCCCTGTCCCTGCAGCTCGCGGTACAGGAGATCGACGCCAAGCACGAGCGTTTCCCCCGCGCCCTGGAACTCATCAACAAGACCAACCAGTTCAACACCACCGGCAAGCGCTGGACCGAGCAGGAACTGGTGGCCGCCCTCGCCAAGGACACCCGCCTCATGGTGTTCAGCGTGAAGGACAACTTCACGGCCTACGGCGTGGTGGGCGTGGTTGTGGTCAAAGGCACGCGCATCGAGCAGTTCGTCATGAGCTGCCGGGTGGCGGGCATGGACGTGGAGATCGGCGCGATCTCGCAGGTCCTGAAGCACATGAAGGGCGAGCACTGCAGCGCGGTGCTGGTGGATACCGAACTGAACCTGCTGTGCCGGGACCTGTATCCCCGCGCCGGATTCGAGAAGGTGGGTGACCACTGGGAGCGTAGCTTGAAGCCGGGACTCGAGATGCCGGAGCACATCAAGCTCGTCAAGAGTCTCTGATCCGCGACTGAGGTCCTCAGCCGGCGGCTTTGGCCTCGCGGCGCTTATCTATCGAAGCGATCACTTCCGCCAGCCCCTGGCGGATCACTTCCGGTGAGAAACGCTCCCGCACCAGCTGGCGACCCGCTTGCGACATGCTCGCCCACAAGGCCGGATCGCCATAGAGCCGGAGCACCGCATCAGCGAACTCCTGCGGCGTGTCACCGATCAGCACCTCACGGCCATGCTGCAGGTACATGCCTTCGGCGGCGATGGAAGTCGCCACCACCGGCAGGCCGAAGCTGAAGCTGGTGCCGAGCTTGCCCTTGATCCCCGCGCCGAAGCGCAGCGGCGCCACCATCAGGCGGCAGGCGTTGAAATACGGCGCGATGTCTTTCTGGAAGCCCAGCACCTGGATGTGATCGTTGGCCAGCGCCTGGATCTCAGGCGTCGGCCGCGAACCCAGCACCAGGAAACGCAGTTCCGGCACCCGTGCGCGCAGCATCGGTAGGATGTCGCGGCAGAAGTACAGCACCGCCTCGGCATTGGGCGTGTGCTGATAGCCGCCGATGAACAGGATGTCACGGCGTTCCTCGAAACCAGGGCCCTGGGGCTCCTCGGGGATGACGAGCTGCACCACGTGCACGTTGGCGCGCGGCGCCTCGGCCGCCAGCAGCTCCTTCTCCACCGGGCTCACCACGATGACCGCATCCGCCTCGGTGATGAGCTTGAGCTCCTCCTGGCGGGTGCGCTCGGCGCGCTCGGCCATCAGCGGGTTCTTCTCCACCGCCGCCTGGCGCTGCTCACGCAGATAGTGCAGGTCCACGGTGTCGTAGATGATGCGCGCGGCGGGCGCCAGCCGGCGCAGGATATCCATATGCTGGGTCGCCACGTAGGGCCGGCACAGCATGATCAGCTGGAAGTCGCCGGCCCGGGCCGTGAAGAACTGCTTGGCCGTAAGGCGGTGCGGTTCGTAGATGCACTCGATGCCGATGCGCTGCAGGTCGCGGGTGTAGTCGCCGTCGTGCAGCAGGTTGTCGGGCATCAACGTCACCTGATAGCCCAGGGATTGCAGCAGCTTGAGGTGATAGAACTTGAGCAGTGAGCCCGCGTCGTGATCAGGCCGCGGCGTGGTGGCGTCTATGACCAGGATGCGCTGGGTGACGCCACGATCCTTCTCCAGCACCGGTTCGATGCCGTTAGGCCTATGGGAAGCCAGCGTGTCCTTCCACCGCGCGTAGAACTTCTTCTGGTTCACCACCTGGTATTTCTTCACCCCGGAGTTGAGGTCCGTGCCGGAACTGATGCCCTCGTAGTGCACCACCACCGACAAGGGCTGGTACAGCACCCGCAAGCCGCGCTTCTTCACCTGGAAGGCGAGATCGGTGTCTTCGCAGTAAGCCGGCGCGTAATGCGCGTCGAAGCTTCCCAACTCATGGAACAGCGCGCGCGGCACCATGATGCTGGCGCCGGAGCAGTAATCCACGTCGCGACGGTAGTTGTACTCGGGCTTGTCCGGGTCGTCGAAGCGGCCGTAGTTCCAGGCCGAGCCGTCGCGCCACACGATGCCGCCGGCTTCCTGCAGCCGGCCGTCCGGATACACCAGCTTGGAACCTACCAGGCCTGCTTCCGTCACCGTCGTGAACGTGTCACGCAGCTCGTCCAACCAGCCCGGCAGCACCTGCACGTCGTTGTTCAGGAAATAGACGTATTCGCCTTTCGCCTCCGCGGCACCGGCGTTGCAGGCGCCGATGAAACCTAAATTTTGCGGGTTTTTGACCACCCGAACGCCGCGGCAATGGGCCAGCACCGCCTGGGTCTCGTCCTTGGAGCAATCGTCCACCACGATCACTTCGAAGGGCGTGCGCGCACCTACCGCGGCGATGGATTTCAGGCAATGCAGGGTATGGGCGATGTTGTTGTAGACCGGGATCACCACCGAGACCTGCGGCGCATCCGAAGCCGCGATCTCCAGGGCCGCCGTGCCCTCCGGCAGGGACAGCACGGCTGCCGGCGCGCGCGGATCCACCGCTTCGCCGCGCACCGCCCGGCTCTTGTAGGAGATATTGCCCGGCGCACCCAAGCCCAGGACACGACCTCCGGCGCGGCGCAGGAACAGGCGCAGTCGCAGCGGCAGGGGGATGCGGTAATACACGTCCCGCGCCATCAGGCGCAGCATGCCGCCGTTCAGGAAACGGACCTTGGGGATGGAACGCAGCAGCACCGCCAGACCGCGCACCGGCGCGCTGATGCGCCAGGAGGTGGAGCGATACAGCGCCTGGATCTCGCCCTGCAGCAGGCCGTAGGCCTGTTGCAGACGGGCATACTGCTGCAACTCGCCGCGCTGCCATTCCAGTTCCTGGGCCCGGGCCAGCGCCAAGCCCGCATGCATGCCCCGCTCCTCCACCACGTGCTTGATCTCTTGTTCCTTCTCACGCAGGGTGCGGCGCTGTGCGCGCACGTCGGCATAGAGGGAGCCGAGGATCCGGTCGTAGCCCGCGGACACTGCCGCGAGTTCGCTGCACGCCGCGTCCATGACCGGCGCAGGATCGGCACCGGCGGCGGCGTTGCGCCAGGCCTTGTGGACGTCCTGGCACAGCTTGCCCAGCACTCCACCCGGCAGCTTGCCCGCCGCATGGTGGCGCAGTTCCTTGTGCACGAAGCGCCCGGCTTCGGTCTCGACTTTCGTTGCGTCCGCAGGCCAGGCAAGGCCGAGCTTCTCCCAGGCGGGCTTCAAGGCTCCGCTCCAGTCCTGCAGCATGGCGCCGTAGTCCACGAAGGCGCGGCGGCCTGTGCGGCTGCCGGCTTCGGCTTCCAGCAGGTAACGCAGCGTGAGCAGCGCCGACTGTTCGGCGCTGAAACCGTTGCGGGTCTCCAGCGAGGCGATGATCTCGGCGGGTTCGCGCCCGGCGAGGATATACAGGGGTTCCCATCCCAGCTCCTGCAGGAGCTCCTGCCACAGCGGCAGCAAGCGGCACAGGCGCGGATCCTTCACGCAGCCCAGGGGCGCGCGGCCGAAGTCCCGCAGCAGCAGGGAACGCAGCGCCAGGCGCTGCGGCTGGATGGCCTGGTAGGTCCACCACTTGTCCGGTAGGGCGCGCACGTCGTCCCAGGCGAAACCCAGCCGCTCCAGTACCTCGTCGTGCAACCGCACGATCTCGTCATGCTCCCAGAAGCCCATGACGTTGTCCGAACCCGCCTCCATCATGCGGCCGCCGAGGTCCGCGCCCAAGAGGCGGCAGCTCCCCGCCAGGAGCGAGGTGCCGCTGCGATGCATGCCGAGCACCATCAGCATCTTCATGCGCTCTTGCTCCACAGGGCGGTGAGGCGGGTCATGAGGCCGCGGCGCACCTGGGCGACCGGCGGCAACTGCATATGCCGGCAGCGGTCCTCGAAGGCGCGCTGCATCCCGGCGTAGATGTCGTGGTCTCCCTGATCCGGATTCTCGGGTGCCGCCAGGATCTCGTGGTACATCCGCTCGGCTTCGCGCGCCGCGGCGGTGGAGACGTCCACCGGCACCGAGTCGCGCTCCACCTCTGAGCTGTTGATCTTGTTATTCAGGGGCTTCACCACGTCCGCGGAATAGTCCTCGCCCAGGAAAGCCAGCACCCGGCGGAAAGCCTGCTCGGGATTGCCGGTGAAGTCCTCGTAGCGCACCTGCAGCATGTTGGCGCGGCCCAGCGCCCGCTCGCCTGCCCAGGCAGCCTGGGTCAGGCGCGTCCAGGTCAGATAGGCCTCGTCGTGGTCGAAGTCGCGTGCGCCGGTGCGGGAGAAGCGCATGAGGGAACGCGCCACGTCATGGGGATTGCGCAGCAGGTGGATGAAGCGTGCGCCAGGGAACAGCCTGGACAAGGGATAGACGTAATGGGAGTTCTCGGGGGTGGCATCGGCCCAGCGGCGCTTGGGATCCTGCGGCGAGCGGCGACGGTGCATCTCGCCCGTCACCCCGCGCTCGGTATGTTCGATGAGTCTCGGGTTGACCGTCTGTATCAGACGATCCACGCCCTCGCCGAACAGGCGGTAGAACTCCTCGCGGCTCAGGCCGGACTGGCTGAGATGGGAGAATTTTCCGTTGATGGTCCCCAGCCGATAGAGGTTGTCCACGTCCAGCCCCAAGCGGGCCAGCCAGTTGGTCTCCGGCAGGTTCACGATGTTGGGGTGCTGCCCCAGACACCAACAGAAGATGCTGGTGCCCGAGCGGTAAGAACCGACGACGAACACCGGGCTGGGAGTACGGTCAGCCATCTGGAGCCAGGTCCCTTGAGAGATTTCAGCAGCCGCTGGCGGCAAGACGCTGAATTTTATCTCATTTCTCCGGTGGCCGCCCCGGATTCCGGCCGCCCGGCTGAAAAGCCTGCGGCTTTCCTTCCCGCGTATAGCCCATGGCGGTCAGTTCGGCTCCCGCCACGCGCCAAGCCAAGGCCTGGTCGCGGCGGTTCAGGCTCTCCCGCCACTCGCCGGCGATACCCCGGCGCATGACGTCTTCCCCGCTTACGCCCCGCGGCCGGCCACTCATGGCCTCGAACGAAGTGGCCTCGGCGATCTTGGCTACCGTCGCCGGTGACGCGTCGGCTCCGAGCCACGTCAGCAGGCGGCTGAAGCTGCTCGCAAAATCGTCCAGCAGGTCCTCGTAGCGCATCACGTAGAGTTCACCGCGCTCGGCGCCCGCCAGCACCCTGCGCACCCGGTCGGCCCAGACGCTCATGGAACGTCCCAACCTCCAGTCGGGTCCGTATCCCAGGCCGCGACGCAGCGCCGTGACGCCGCCGATTCCCGCGTCGCGCGCCAGTGCCAGCGGCTTCACGAAACTGAGATGCCCGTGATGCCAGGCCATGCGCCGCTCACGCATCAGTTGCCGGTAGTGGAAGGCCGAGACCGCGGCGTCACGCCCGTCGCGCACGATGGCGATTTTGGGGGCCCCGGGCCGCCAATCGCGGAGCGCATCGAAACACCGCACCTGGTCGGCACCTTTCAACACCAGCCGTCGCGCCGGCGGGAGGGCCGGCATCAACGCCGCCAGGAAACCGTCCATCGCCGCGACCGGCTCGCCGGCGTCCCGCAAGGCGCTGAAGGCGCGTTCCAGGACCGGCGCCGGGAAATTGCGGAAACCCGAGGCGATGCCGTCCGAAAGACCCGGCATCTGGCGTCCGCCCTCGGCGCGCAACATGCTGGAGATCACCGCGATGGCGACATGCGGCGGCAACTGGTAGAGCGATCGTGCCGGCCCCGCATCCGCTGCGCCGAGATGCGCATGGAAAGCCTTGGGCGCGAGTTGCTCGGCGCGCAGCGCGCAGAACGCGCTCCTGCCGAACACGTTCGCCAGTCGCTCATCGGGCGGCAACAGCCGGCGGCCCTTGCGGCCAGCCACCGAACGCAACACGTCCAATTCGCGCAGCGCCGCGAATTGCGGATGCGCGGCCAAGGCCGAGAGCAGCCAGCTGGTGCCGTTCTTGTAGAGCCCGACTATGAATATCGGATCAGCAGCGGCAGCATCGGAAGCGATAGCGTCAGCGGCTACAGCGTTAGGACCCGGGACGCCGGTGCTCACGGCCGCCTGGCACCTTGCTTCAGGCTCTGCTGGTAGTGTTCCGTCACCGTCCGTGGATCACCCACTTCCACGGTGACCCCCTGGTGCACCCAGGCGACGCGATCACACAGGTCCATGATGGTCTCGGGATGATGAGTGACGATCACCACGGTCTTGTCGGAGGCAATCTTCTCGCGCATCGCGGCGGAGGACTTCTCCTTGAAACTGGCGTCGCCGATGCCCAACACCTCGTCGATGAGCAGCACATCCGGATCCGCCTGGAAGGCCACCGTGAACCCCAGGCGCGCGCGCATGCCGGACGAATAGGTCCGCACCGGCTCGTCGATGAACTGCTCCAGCTCCGCGAAGCGCACCATCTCGTCCATGCGCGCCTCCACCTCGACGCGATCCATGCCCAGCAGGATTCCAGAAAGCACCGCGTTCTCGCGTCCGGTGAGGGCGGGGATGAACCCTGCTTGCAGGGCCAGCAGCGACACCTTATGGGTCTTGTGCAGGATGGAGCCGGTGTCCGGGGCCAGGATACCCGCCAACAGGCGCAGCAAGGTGCTCTTGCCCGCGCCGTTACGGCCTATCACGCCCAGCGTCTCGCCGTGCTTTAGGTCGAAGCTCACGTCGTGCAGGGCCCAGAAGGCATTGCTGCGCATGAAGCCGGCCTTGCGCCGGTAGCGCACGCCCACGTTCTTGAGTTCGATGATGGTGTCGCTGCCCATGTTCAACCCACCAGCAGCTTGGGGTAGACGCGGTCGTAGCGCCTGAGCAGCGCCAGGGTCAGGCTATATACCACCACTGAGAACAGCGCGACACCCGCCAGAGCACCCCAATCCGGCCATTGCTTCTCCAGCAGCACGGCGCGGAAGGCGCGGATCACGTGCACCATCGGGTTGAGCGACAGCAGCGCCGCCAGGTGGGGCGGCAATGACGAGATGTCCTTGAAGATGCCGGACAGGAACATCATCACGATGAGGCCGTTGCTGATGACGAGGTCGAGGTCCGGCAGCAGGGGCACGACGGCGGCGGCCAGGGACGAGAGCGCCAGGGCCAACAGCATTTCCACCAGCACCACTACCGGCAGCGCCAGCCAGGTCCATGAGACGCCGTGGGTGACGGCCAGAGCCAGCATCAGCAGGCCGAGGATGATGAGGAACTTGATGCCGTTGGTGACCATCACCATGCCCGGCAGCACGTACTTGGGCAGGTACACCTGCATGATCAGGCCGGCGTTGGCCTGGATGATGTTGGAGCCGTTCTGCACCGAGCTCGCGAACCATTTCCACGGCACCAGGCCGCAGAGCAGGGACAGAGCCACCACCCCGCCGCCCGGCCCGCGCAGCCCCATGCCGAACGCCACATAGAAGGCGGCCATGTAGAGCAAGGGCTCCAGCACCCACCAGATGAAGCCCACGTAAGCGCGTGCCGCCTCAGCGTGGAGGTCGGCCATGCCCTTGTACCAGATCAATTGCAGGTAACCCGAACGGCGCATCTATTCGTCTCCGGCGGTAGCAGGCTTGGCCACGCGATCACGGGCCTTGAGTCGTGGCAAGGTCATGCCGGCTCCCTGGGGCGCTCAGTATAACCTGATGTGAAATTCGCCCACCTTGATGCGATTCGGATCCCCATTGCAGGCGAGCGTCAGGTCATGTTCACCCACAAGATACAAAGGCAGGCTGCCGGTGAAGGAGGCCTCCAACCTGTTATTGCGCAGGCTACGCACATGCAGCTCCTCGAAGCCCAGCCACATGCGCACATGGGTGGCGTGACCTTCAAGCTTGAGCAGGAAGGCAGAGTCGTCGCTGTCGGGAGGCCTGTTGAAAGCGTGGCCGGCATGCGTCTCCGGCGGATCCCAGGAGAGCACCTTGAGGTCGCAGGGCCGCACCTCGTGGGTTTGTTGGAGGTAGCTCAAACCGGCATCAGGAAGCTCACGCATGGAACCGTACAGTTCCGTCTCGGCGTACTCGCTACCCGTCAGGAGATCGGTGCGCAGCACCTGCATGTCGTCGGACCAGCGCTGCGTATCTGCGCAACCGGGCGAGGTCGCATCCGGGGTGCAGAAGCTGGCGCCGCCCTCCGTCACTTGCAACAGCCGGCCGCCGATGGGGCGTGCGTGCAGGCCGCCCGGCGGGATGAACGCATCTGCCAGTACCGGCTGCTTGATGCCAAGCAGGGACAGCAGCATCCGCGGCAATTCGAACAGCGATACATGCCCCAGTTTCAGCGGGCCTTGCCGGCCGTCGATGAGCAGCAGCGGCGTGCTCTGGACGACCTCGACCATCTGCGGTGTGACGTTCTTTTCCCGGCGGCTGATGAAGCCGGAATGCACGTAGTCCACCAACCCCTTCCCGAGCACCGGCAGATGATCGCCGAACGCCAGGATCACCGCATCCGGATCCCGCGCCCGGATGCGCGCTATGTAATCCGCCAGCTCGCCGGAGTCGTAGTGCACGGCGTTGGCATAGGCATTCAGCAGCGGGTCATTCGAATCACTCCTGATCAGTGGCGGCCGCAGCACCGGATTGATCTCGAAAGGATAGTGGCCGCTGTCGGTGGAGATGTAGACCAATCGCGGCCCTGGGTGGGCCTCCTTGGCGATGAGGTCGTCCACCTGGTCGAAGAGCGGCGCGTCGGCCATGAAAGCGCCATTGCGGTCGTTCTCGTCGAGGTCATCGGCGTCGTAGAGGCGCTCGAACCCCAGCAGGCGGAATGCGGCGCCCCGATTCCACAGGCCGTATTCGTCGGGGGTGACCGCTTCGGTACGGTATGCAAGCCGTGCCAGGATGCGCGGCAGGCACTCGATGGGCCGGTGCAGGGTGGTCACGAATACGATGCCCCGGTCATAGGCCGGTATCCCGCACAGCACCTCGAACTCGGAATTGGGCGTGCCGCCGCCGAAGACCGGCACCATGGCCTTGCTCTCGCCGGATTGCTTCCATAGTGCTCGGAACGCGGGGGCCAAGGGATCGCCGCTGAAATGCACCGAAGTCAGCAAGGAGGGATCCCAGAAGGTCTCCATCATGAATATGTACACATTGCGGGGCTGCATGAGCGAAGGCGCGGGTAAGGCCCCGCGCAGGCCACGCTGCTGCAGGGCCGCGAGCACTTCCGCCTTCGAGGGCACCCGCCCCGCCACCACCCGGGCCTGGGCATATTCGTCGACCAGATACAGGCTCGGCCCCAGCACCTCGAAGGTCTCCATCTCGGCAAAAGGCTTGTATTTGAACGCCGCATCGAAAGCCTGGCTCACCGTGCCAGGGGCGAAGCCGAGCACCGCCGTGACCGGCAATATTCCGGCCAGCAACAGCACCGGCGTGCGCCAGTGCCAGCGCAATCCGGCGAGGAACAACAGTGACAGGGCGGCCAGCGGCACGATCATCGCCACGAAACGCCAGCCGCTGGTCTCCGCCAGCAAGGCCGGCAAGGCCTGCAGATCCGCAGGTAACACCGGCGCTGCGAAGAACTCGATCTTGAAGCCGTTGCTGAGGTAGAGCAGGCCTGTCAACAGGAACTGAAACAGGAGGAATAGCCACAGCGGCCGCAACAGGAAATAGAGCCAGTATCCCAGCAGCGTGCCCACGGCCGCATCCAACAGCAGGCCCGAGCCGCGCAAGCCGACCTGGAAGAAGTTGCTGAGCACGGTGCTGAACAGCACCACCAGCGCCACGCTGGATAGCAAGGGGATGAGCGCCCTCAGGAGCGGACGGCCGTGGAACAGGCGCTGCACGGCGGTGATGATGTTCATATGATCCCCAGAGATCCGGTCAAACTGTGCTGCACGAAGGGCCCTGTTCCTGAGCATGCCGGCCCGCGGCCTCGGCGAGCTGCGCCCCTTTGTCTGCTATCGGCTTAGAACACCACGTGGAACTCGCCCACCAGCACCGGGGTGTCGTCGCCATTGCACTTCAGGGTCAGGTCGCGCTCGCCAGGCCAGTAGAGGCGCGCGCCTCCAGGGAGCGACGCCGAGATGTGCTGCTGGTTGTTCATGACATCCAACGAGCTTGAGCCCAACCAAGCCTGTATGCGGCCGGCGCTGCCGGCGAATTGGATCCAGAACGCAGAGTTGCCGCTCTTCGGCTGGAAGTTGAACGGCTTGCCTATGCGGACCCGCCTCGGGCCCCAGTCGATGACCTTGATGTCGCAGGGATGCACGTCCATCGGCGCATGGTAACTAAGCCCGGTCGCCGGGATGCGAAGCTTCGATTCATCCCCATACAGCAGCTGCGCCAGATAGTCGCTGCCGGACACCATGTCGCTGCGCAGGGTGCTGGCCGCACGGTACCAGGCATCGGCTTTTTCGCAGCCGGCAGCGGGCTGGTCGCCGCCGCAGAAACGGGCGCCGCCCGCATCGTCGGTCACCAGGAATCGCCCTTCCTCGCTGATGAGACGTGGGTGCATGGAGGGAGGCGGGGTGAAGGCATCCAGCGGGCTGGCACCCTGGGTGCCGAGCATCTTCAGGATGAGACGCGGTACTTCAAAGAGCGACATTCGCCCCACATTCAGTGGGCCGCGACGGCCGTCGATGATCACCAGCGGCGTACTCTGCCGTGTGCGCATCATCTCCGGCGTGAGCTGATCGTTGTCCCGCAGGAACAGGCCGGAGGCGGAATAATCCCGGCCCTGGTTGCCCAGTGCCGGCAGGTGATCGCCGAAGGCGACGATGATCGCATCCGGGTCGGCGGCACGGATCCGCGCGATGTAGCGCGCCAAATCCTGCGAATCGTAGAACACGGCGTTGGCATAGTGGACCAGGAGCGGATTGGACGTATCCGGCTTGATGATGGGCGGCCGGCGCGCGGTGTTCATCTGGAACGGAAAATGCCCGCTGGTGGTCACCGTATAGACGAGGCGTGGCTTACCTTCGGCATCCTTCACCACCCGGCCGTCCATCTGATCGAACAGGCTCGAGTCGGCCAGGAAGTCGCCGTTCTCATCATCCATGAAGAAGCTCTCCTTGGCGTAGAAACGGCCGAACCCGACGTACTGATAGACGTTGTTGCGGTTCCAGGTGCCGTAGTTGTCCGGCGCGATGGCGATGGTGCGATAGCCGCTGTTCGCCAGCACCATCGGGAGGCAGGGCATCCGGTGCGAGACGTCGGTGACGAACAGTATCCGCTCCCCGGGTATGGGCGCGCCGCACAGGACCTCGAACTCGGAGTTCGCCGTGCCTCCGCCGAATACCGGCACCTGCACCAGGCTCTCTCCGGTCTGCGACCATAGGGCGCGGAACTCCGGCGACAGGGGATCACGGTTGAAGTGCACGGACCGCAGCAGGGATGGATCCCAGAACGCTTCCATCAGGAACACATAGATGTCCCGGGGATGCGCGATCTGCACGGGTGCCAGCGGGCCGGACAAGGACTGCGCCTGCAGCGCCGCCGCCACCTCTTGGTGCGTCGGCTGCTGGCTCTGCACCACGCGCTGCCGCGCATATTCGTTCAGGAAGTACAGCAGCGGGCCGCGCGCGTCATAGTTGGCCGTCTCCGCGAAGGGTTTGTAACCGAAGCCGGCATCGAGCCGGTCGCTGACGGCGCTCGGCGCGAACGCCAGCAGCAGCCAGAGCGGAACGATGCCCGCCGCCAGGGCCGGCAAGGTATAGCGGTCGCGGCGCAGGCCGAAGATGAGCAATACAGCCATCGCCAGCAGCGGAACGGCGGTCAGATAGAGCCGCCAGCCTGACAGCACGTCCAGCAGGACGGAGAGCGTATTGATGTCCGAAGGCAGGATGGGCGCCGACAGCAGGCTCAGCTTCACATCGTTGCCGATGTAGGCCACTCCCATGATGAGCGCCTGGAGTATGAGGAATACCCATATCGGGCCCATGATCCAATACAGCCAGTAGCCGAGCGCCAGTTCGATGATGAAGCCGGCTCCGACTCCGCCCCACGTGAAGCTCTGGCCGTAGAAGTGCCGGCCCACCCAGAGATACACCGCCATGAACACGACGGTGGAGCACAGCGGCGTCCAGTGCCGCAGTCTTGCCCAATTGAAGGTCATGGATGTCCGCCCGTCGCAGGCTGACCCAACCCGCGGCGCTCCGCGGCCACCTTCTGCCCCGCCACCGACTCGCACCAGTCGAGATGCGCCAGATACCAGTCCACGGTCTTCGCCAGGCCCGAGGCCAGATCTTCCGCCGGCTGCCAGCCCAGCTCCTTCCTTATATAACGGATATCGATGGCATAGCGCCGGTCATGGCCCGGCCGGTCCTGCACGAACTTGATGAGGGACTGGTGCGGACGGTGCTTTGAATCCTGGCGGCGTTCGTCCAGGAGCTCGCAGATGGTGCGCACGATCTCGATGTTCCTGCGTTCGCCATTGCCGCCCACGTTATAGGTCTCGCCCAGCTTGCCGCGCTGGATCACCGCGTCGATCGCGGTGCAATGATCCGCCACATATAGCCAGTCGCGCACCTGATGCCCGTCGCCGTAGACCGGGATCGGGCGGCCGGCCAGGGCGTTCAGGATGATCACCGGGATCAGCTTCTCTGGGAACTGGTAAGGCCCATAGTTGTTGGAACAGTTGGTGAGCGTCACCGGCAGCCCGTAAGTGCGGTGATAGGCTCGCACCAGGTGATCCGACGAGGCCTTGCTGGCGGAATACGGCGAGCTCGGATCGTAGGGAGTCTTCTCGTGGAAGGCTGGATCCGTCGGCGAGAGCGAACCGAACACTTCGTCGGTCGAGACATGATGGAAGCGGAAGCTGCCCTGCTTGCCGGTCCACTCCGTCTTAGCGGCCTTGAGCAGCACATGGGTGCCGATGATGTTGGTATGGATGAAGGCATCCGGTCCGTCGATGGACCTGTCGACGTGGGACTCGGCAGCGAAATGCGCCACCGTATCGATCCGCTCCTCGCGCATGAGCTGGTTCACCAGCGCCTCGTCGCAGATGTCGCCCTTCACGAAGCGGAAGTTGCTCTTCGCTTCCGCATCCTTGAAGTTGAGGGTGCTGCCCGCGTAGGTGAGCGCATCCAGCATCACCACCCGGTCTTGGGGGTAAGCCTTCAGCCAATGATGCAGGAAGTTGGCGCCGATGAAGCCGGCGCCGCCCGTGACCAATACCCTACGCATGTTTCAACTCCGTCAACATCTTCTTCAGGCTCTCACGCCAGGGCGCCGCAGTGATCTGCAACCCGGTCTCGGTGGACGTCCGGTCCAGCACGCTGTAGGCGGGACGTCGCGCCGGGGTCGGATACTCGGCAGTGGTGATGGGAAACACCTCCACCGGCGTCTTCAGCAGGCCCGTCTGCCGGCCGTCGGCGGCAATGGCCAGTGCGAAATCGTACCAGCTTGCCTCGCCGGCATCGGTCCAATGGTGAATGCCACGGAAAGCAGGTTTATGGACCGCGGCCCACAGGGCTCGCGCCACAGAGTCTGCCCAGGTGGGGCTGCCGCGCTGGTCCTGCACCACCTTCACCGTGCCGCGCTCGGCCATGAGCCTCAACATGGTCAGGACGAAGTTGTGGCCCTTGGCGGCATATACCCAGGCGGTACGCAGCACCAGCGCCTCGCCGTGGGAGGCTTCCAGGGCCCGCTCTTCGCCCTGCAGCTTGGAGAGGCCATAGGCACCCAGGGGTGCAGTGCCGGCATCCGGTTTATAGGGGGAGTTCGCCTGGCCGTCGAATACGAAGTCAGTGGAGACATGCAGGAGGCGTGCCCCGTTGGCATGAGCCGCTTCCGCCAGATACCCGGGTGCGGCGCCGTTCACGCGCTCCGCCAGGTCCTTCTCGCCCTCGGCCTTGTCCACCGCCGTATAGGCAGCGGCATTGATGATCACGTCAGGATCGAGCACCGCTACCCGCCGGCGCACCTTCTCGCGATCGGTGATATCCAGATCGGCATGGCCGAACGAGGTGAGCTCGACACCCGCGGGTTTGAGCTTCGCGAGCGCCGTGGCCACCTGGCCGCCGGCGCCGGTCACCAGCACCTTCACGGGAAGCAGTCCGCGTCGGCCAGGAGTTTGCCCTGCTGGTCCTTGGCCGAAAGCAGCGGCGTGCCCTGCAGGGGCCACTCGATACCGAGCTTGGGGTCATCCCAGCGCAGCGTGCGTTCATGCTCCGGCGCGTAGAAGTCCGAGCATTTATAGAAGAAGTCCGCCGATTCGCTGAGCACGCAGAAGCCATGGGCGAAACCCGGCGGCACCCAGAGCTGATGCTTGTTGTCGCCGGACAGGATGGTGCCGACCCACTTGCCGAAGGTCGGGGAGCTGCGGCGGATGTCCACCGCCACGTCGAACACCTCGCCATCGGTGACCTGCACCAGTTTCCCCTGGGGCTGCTTGATCTGGTAATGCAGGCCGCGCAAGGTGTCCTTCACCGAGCGACTGCAGTTGTCCTGCACGAACCTGAGGTCGAGCCCGGCGGCGGCGAACTTGCGCGCCTCCCAGCTCTCGAAGAAATAGCCGCGGGCGTCGCCGAACACTTTCGGCTTGACGAGCACCACGTCGGGGATGGCGAGGCGCTGGAACTCCATCAGTCCCGGGCCTCGTGGATGACCTTGAGCAGGTACTGGCCGTAGCCGGTCTTCGCCAGCGGCTGGGCCAGCTTCTCCACCTGCGCGGCGTCGATGAAGTGCTGGCGGAACGCCACTTCCTCGGGACAGGCCACCTTCAGGCCCTGGCGGTTCTCGATGGTCTCGATGAAGTTCGCGGCATCCAGCAGCGATTCATGGGTGCCGGTGTCGAGCCAGGCCACGCCGCGGCCGATGATCTCCACGTTCAGCATGCCCTTGTTCAGATAGGCCATGTTGGAGTCGGTGATCTCCAGCTCGCCGCGGGCCGAGGGTCTCTGCGCCTTGGCCACGTCCACGATGCCGTTATCGTAGAAATACAGGCCGGTGACCGCGTAGCTGGACTTCGGCGCCTTGGGCTTCTCCTCGATGCCGAGCGCCTTGCCCTGCTTGTCGAAGTGCACCACGCCGTAGCGCTCCGGGTCCTTCACGTAATAGGCGAACACCGTGGCACCCTGGTCGCGCTTCGCGGCATGCTGCAGTTGCGCGGAGAAACCCTGGCCGTAGAAGATGTTGTCGCCCAGCACCAGGCACACGTTGTCCTCGGCGATGAACTGCTCGCCCAGGATGAAGGCCTGCGCCAGGCCGTCCGGACTCGGCTGCACCACGTAACTCAAGGAGATGCCCCATTGCGAGCCGTCGCCCAAGAGCGCCTTGAACATGGGCAGGTCGTGGGGCGTGGTGATCAGCAGGATGTCGCGGATGCCCGCCAGCATCAGCGTGGTGAGCGGGTGATAGATCATGGGTTTGTCGTAGATCGGCAAGAGCTGCTTGCTGATCACGCGCGTCACCGGGTGCAGGCGCGTGCCCGAACCACCCGCCAGGATGATGCCTTTGTACTTCATGTCCGTTCCCCGTGACGGCCGAGCCTGACGCTCAACCGTGTTTCAGAATGCCTTGCCGGCGCAGATGCGCCATCACCTGGGCAACGCATTGCTCGACGCTATCTCGGTCGTTGTGCAGCGTCAGATCCGCGGCCTGCGGCGCCTCGTAGGGCGCGTCGATGCCGGTGAAGTTCTTGATCTCGCCGGCACGTGCCTTGGCGTACAAGCCCTTGGGGTCGCGCTGCTCGCAGACCTCGATGGGGGTGTCGACGAAGATCTCGACGAACTCACCCTGCTCCAGAAGTTCCCGCACCAGGCGCCGGTCGGCGCGGAACGGCGAGATGAATGCGGTTATCACGATCACGCCGGCGTCGACGAACAGCTTCGCCACCTCGCCGATGCGCCGGATGTTCTCCACCCGCGCCTCGTCGGTGAAGCCCAGGTCCTTGTTCAGGCCGTGGCGCACGTTGTCGCCGTCCAATAGATAGGAGTGATAACCCTCCAGGAACAGCGCCTGCTCCAGGGCGTTGGCCACGGTGGACTTGCCGGACCCGGACAGGCCCGTGAGCCATATCACGCAGGGCCGCTGGCCCTTCTGGTTGGCACGCTGCACGCGGCTCACCTTGTGCTCGTGCCAGACCACGTTCTCAGAGCGGTCGCGCAGCATCGGCTGCACTGCGCGGGTCACCATGCCGGCGCCCACGGTGCCGTTGCTCAGACGGTCGATGACGATGAAGGCGCCGGTGGTGCGCGAGACGGCATAGGCGTCGAACGCCATGGGCTCATTGAAGGACACGGTGACCTGGGCGATCTGATTGAGCTTGAGCTCGTCGGCCAGGTCCTTCTCCAGGGTGTTCACGTCCACCACATGATGGATCTTCTCCACCACGCCACTCACGGTCTTCTCGTTCATCTTGAACAGGTATTGCTTGCCCGGTAGCATCGGCGCATCCGCCATCCAGATCAGCCAGGCATCGAGACTGGTGCTCACCTCCGGGGCTCGCTCGCCGTGCACCAGCATGTCGCCGCGGCTGATGTCGATCTCGTCCGCCAGGGTCACCGTCACCGCCATGGGCGCGAAGGCCTCCTCCAGCTCGCCTTCGTAGGTCACGATGGAGGTGACCTTGCTGGAGCGGCGCGACGGCAGCGCCATGACCTGATCGCCCTTCTTCACCACGCCGGCAGCCAGGGTGCCGCAGAAGCCGCGGAAGTTCAGGTTCGGACGGTTGACGTACTGCACTGGCAGCCGCAGGTCCTTGAAGTTCACGCCGTCCCGCACGTCCACGGTCTCGAGCATGTCGAGCAGCGTGGGCCCGTTGTACCAGGGCATGTGCTCGCCGCGGTGCACCACGTTCTCGCCCTTCAGGGCCGAGACCGGCACGAAGCGCACGTCCGGGATGTTCAAGGACTTGGCCAGTTCCTGGTAATCCTCGCAGATGCGCTGGAACAGGTTCTGGTCGTACCCCATCAGGTCCATCTTGTTGACGGCGACGATGGCGTGACGGATGCCGAGCAACGAGACGATGAAGCTATGGCGGCGCGTCTGGGTGAGCACGCCCTTGCGCGCGTCGATGAGTATGATCGCCAACTCGGCAGTGGAGGCGCCGGTGGCCATGTTGCGGGTGTACTGCTCGTGGCCCGGTGTGTCGGCGATGATGAACTTGCGCCGCTCAGTGCTGAAGTAACGGTAGGCGACGTCGATCGTGATGCCCTGCTCGCGCTCGGACTGCAGGCCGTCCACCAGCAACGCCAGGTCCGGCGCCTCACCGGTGGTGCCGTGCTTCTTGCTGTCCTTCTCCAGCGACTTCAGGTGGTCGTCGAAGATCATGTCGGTGTCGTAGAGCAGGCGGCCGATGAGCGTGCTCTTGCCGTCGTCCACGCTGCCGCAGGTGATGAAGCGCAGCAGTTCCTTCTGCTGGTATTGCTTCAGGTATGCTTCGATGTCGTCGCGGATCAGCTTCTCCTGGGCGGACATCAGAAGTACCCCTCGCGCTTCTTCTCCTCCATGGAGCCCGCCTGGTCGTGGTCGATGAGACGGCCCTGCCGCTCGGAGGTCTTGGTCAGCAGCATCTCCTGGATGATCTGCGGCAGGGTGGTGGCCTCGGAGCGCACCGCGCCGGACAAGGGGTAGCAACCCAGGGTGCGGAAGCGCACCGTCTCGTAGCGCGGCACCTCGCCCGGATTCAGGCGCATGCGCTCGTCATCCACCATGATAAGCGACCCATCCCGGTCCACCACGGGCCGGGGCTTCGCGAAATACAGCGGCACCACCGGGATCTTCTCCAGGTAGATGTACTGCCACACGTCCAGCTCGGTCCAGTTGGAGAGCGGGAACACACGGATGCTCTCGCCCTTGTTGATCTTGCCGTTGTAGAGGTTCCACAGCTCGGGCCGCTGGTTCTTCGGATCCCAGCGGTGGTTGCGATCGCGGAAGGAATAGACGCGCTCCTTGGCGCGGGACTTCTCCTCGTCGCGGCGTGCGCCGCCGAAGGCGGCGTCGAACTGGTACTTGGTGAGCGCCGCCTTCAGCGACTCGGTCTTCATCACGTCGGTATATTTCTTGCTGCCGTAGTCGAAGGGGTTCATGCCCGCCTTCACGCCTTCCTGGTTGATGTTCACGATCAGTTCCAGGCCGAGCCGCTTCGCGGTCTCGTCGCGGAAGCGGATCATGTCGCGGAACTTCCATGTGGTGTCCACGTGCAGCAGCGGGAAAGGCAGCTTGCCCGGATGGAAGGCCTTGATGGCCAGGTGCAGCATCACCGAGCTGTCCTTGCCGATGGAATACAGCATGACCGGACGCTCGAACTCGGCCGCCACCTCGCGGATGATGTGGATGCTCTCGGCTTCGAGTTGTTTGAGATGGTTCAGCCGGTAGTCCTTGGTCACGCTATGCCCGCCAGAGATTCGAATGCAGTGGACGCCCTTCAGCGTCACAGGTACCCGGGATGGACCGCAAATTTTACACGTCCGGACCTGCGCGTGCAGCCAAAAAAGCTCGATTCCGCGGGTCTGGACCCTGTGTCTTGCTCAATGCGCCGCGGGTGCTTCCGGCCACTCGTAGCCGTGCCGGGCCCGGAACTCGGGAGAAAACACGTTGAGCTGGTGGTCCTGCAGTATCTGCAGCACCTCTCGCCGCTTCTTCTCGGGCCAGCGGCAAGGCGTGATGTCCGGCAGGCAATCCTCCGGCGGATGCGCCGGATCATCGGCCAAGGCCTGGATCTGCGACACCACCTGCTGGTCATAGCGGGCGATATCCGACTGGAACCCCCAAGCCGACACGGCCGCTCGCGCGTTCAGGCAAAGCAACAGCGCGCAGGCGGCGCCGGCCCACGCATGGTAGTGGCGGGCACCGAAGCGCGGCATGCCGCTGCGGCTCCACATCAGCAGCAGCGCCAGCAACTGGAGCTGGTAGAACGCCACGTACCGCGGCTGCAGCACATAGTCGATCCCGTACCGGGGCAGCCGGTCGACCACCATCCCGGCGATGGTGGCGTAGCAATACAGCATCAGCCCGCCGGCCAGGAAAGCCACGCGGTTGTGGCGTTCGCTCGTGAAGCGCCACCAGAACCAGACGTGGAGCGGCCATATCAACACTGCCAACATCCCGAGGATCGCCCATGCGTGCGGGGTGTGGGGAGGCGGTTCGAACAGGGCTCCGCCGAACGGCACCACCAGTATCTGCCAGGCGATGTCGAGGTTATGCACCACGTTGCTCACGGCACCCAGCAGATCGCTGACGCCCAGAGGACTGTTGGGAGTGCCCGTATACCAGGTGAACAGACGTTGGTAGATGAAGAAGCCCACGAAGGTCGCCAAGGCCGTGGCGGCGGTCCGCCAGCGGTGCATCGATCCGGGGATGCGCGTCATCATCAAGAGCACCGCCCCCAGCACCGCCAGGGTGGCGAAGGTGTCCAGCAGTACCAGCGTCACGAAGGTCAGCAAGCCGAGCCGGAACCAAGCCCCCTTCTCGCTTAAGGACGCCGCGAGATAGAAGTACAGGCTGATGCCGAGTGTCCCGGTGTAAACCAGCGCCGTCACCAGCGGCCACCCATAGTCGGCACGGGCGTTGAGCGAGAGGATCACCGCGCCCAGACCGAGCGGCAGCAGCGTCCTTGCCCAGTCGGGTTGACCCGCCGGGCGCGGCTCACGCCAGGCGAGGAAGGTCAACAACCCCACGCAAGCCATCGCCAGGCAGGCGCCGAGCAGGCCCTGGATCGTGAAGTCCATCTGGAACCAGCGCACCAGGGCGAGCAGCACCAAGCGGTTGATGGGTTGGGCGTTCTCCCCAGGCCCGCGCTTGCTGAAGAAATCGATGAGGCTGAGATGTCCGTCCAGGTATGACTTCACCAGGGTATCGGTGTAGTACCACTCATCGCCGCGGACCAGCGGCGAAGCCATGAAATACACGTAGCTCAGGACGCAGACCGCCATCAGCGACAGGAGCGCGAGCGCCGTGATCGGCAGCCAGCGCCGTCCCTGCGTGAATGAAGGGACGAGCTTCATCGCGGGGAACCTGGGCTTGCGGCACGGAAGGTCAGGTACTTATGCCCCACGTAGCTCGTGAACACCGGCACCGCCAGCCCGATGGCATGGGCCACCGCCTCCCGATGCCACGCCATGCCGAGATGAGGGAACAGGTAGTCGGCGAACGCCACGCTGATGAGGACCGTCTGCAGTACCGCAGCGATGTTCACCGCCACGAACCAGGACGCCTGGTGGTGCAGCTTGCCGCCACCCTCCTGGAACACGAACAGCTTGTTGATGATGAATGCCGTGAGCATGCCGATGCAGTAGGCCACCACGATGGCCGGCACATAGGCCATCCATCGGCTAAGCAGGATGCGCGAACCGAAGTTCACCACCGCGGCGATCCCACCGGCCACCACGAACTTCACGAACTGGGCGCTGATCATCCGCCGGCGCCCAGGGCCACGCGCACCAGCTCCTTGCCCACCTTCACGCTCTCGCAGATGGAGCGGTCCTCGGGGTAGTAATAGGAGGTGTCTGCCATGTAGAAGCCCTGCACCGGGGTCTTCATGGGCGGCAGCATCTCGTAGAAGCCCGGCGGGCAGATGGTCTGGGCGAAGTCGTAGCGGTGGCAGTGCCTGGCCAGCACCCAGTCGGGGCGGAACGCCGGGTTCAACTTCGGCAGGTAGCCCAACACCTTGTCTATGAGCGCGTCGTTGGACAGCGCCCAGCGCGGATGGGTCTTGGGCATGTAGAACGGCGCGTAGACGATGCTCGGTCCCACCTTGTTCAGGTTCGAGTACTCGATCACCCCCGGTATCTCCATGCCGGTGTCGTTGATGTTCATCCAGAAGTTCTCGCTCAAGGGCTGCTTGAGCTTCAGGATCACGCAGGCCACCGGTATGTTCTTGATGGCCTCCACCTTGGCGAGGAACTCCGGCGGCAGGCCGGGCACCACCTTCGGCACGTACTGGATGGGGGCGGTCCACAGCACTGAGTCGCAGGGGACTTCCTTGCCTGCCACCTCCACGCCCGTCACCTTCCCCTCTTTCACCAGCACCCTGTCGATGCCGGCTTTGAGGTGGATGCGGCCGCCGCGGTCCTCGATGAACTTGCGCATCACGTTCAGGAGCGTCGCGGAGCCGCCCTCGAGATAACCCAGGCTCTCCTGCATCAGGCTCTTGCGCGACAGCGCCACGCGCTTGATGCGCGTGCCGATCCATGCGGCGGACAGGTCTTCGGTGTATTCGTAGAACTTGAGTTCGAAGAGGCTCTTCCACAGCACATCATAGGCGCGCTGCCCCAGCCATTTGCGCAACCATTGGGTGGCGACCACCTTGTCCAGGGACTTCCAGTTGCTGATGCTCTTGGTGTACATCACGTGCAGCGCGTAACGGAACTTGCTGACCAGATCCAGCCGGTCGAAGCCCAGCAACGCGAACGGCGTGCCCCACTTGTACAGCTTGCCGTCGTAGTAGAAACCCATCTTGGTGTCGGTCCAGCGCAGCGTGTGGCTGAGGCCGAGCTCGTCCAGGAGCTCGAACAGGGGGCGGTCCGGCTTGCAGATGAAATGGTAGTAACGCTCGATCTCGAGCCCATCGAAGTCGAAGGTGGCGGACATGCCGCCGATGCGGTCGTCACGCTCGTAGAGGTCCACCTCGTGGCCCTGCTTCAGCAGCTCCATGGCGCACATCAGCCCCATGGGGCCAGCGCCGAGTACCACGAATCGCTTCTTTGCCATGCTCGCTTCTCTCGTTTTCAGCGTTTCAACACGATGCGGCTGTAGCGCGGGTCGCAGTAGCTCTCGCGCACCGCCTCCTCGAACGGGGTCTGGCGCACACCGAATTCCGCCTCGGTATCCACCCCGTGGAACTCGTCCCCCGCGGTCAGGGCCGTCAGCTGGTCGGCGGTGAACGGCGGCTTGCGACTGAACAGCGCGTACAGCCGGAGCAGCGCATGGAACAGCCCGTAGGGGATGTGCACGATCAAGGTGTGCAGCCGCTTCACCCGCTTGATGGTGCGGATGATGTCCACATAGTCGATGCGGGTGTCGCCTACCAGGTCGTAGGCCTTGCCGTCCGGCTGGCGCTCCATGCAGACGATGATGCAGCGGCAGAAGTCGCGTTCATAGAGCGGCTGGCGCATGTAGCGGCCGTCGCCGGGGATGGGGAACACCGGCGTGCGCACCATGAAGCGCGACAGCCAGCCGAGATGCTTGGGATCGAACCAGCCGAACATCAGCGTGGGGCGCAGCATGCAATGGCGCAGGCCGCTCTCGGCCACCAGCTTCTCCTGGGCCTTCTTGGTGTTGGTGTAATCGTCGTCGGCGACGGAGTTCACCACCGAGGAGCTGATGTGTACCAGGTAAGGCACATGGTGCCGCCTGAAGGCGTCCAACACCAGCCGCGTGGCCTCGATGTTGTTGCGCACGAAGAGCTCAGGGAACTTGCCGGTGATCTGGGCATGCAGCTGCACGACGCAGGCGGCGCCGGCGAAAGACTCGCTCCAGGCCCCCGGCTCGGCGAGATCGGCGAGATGGGTCTCCACGTCCGGATGCAGCTTCTTCAGCACCTCGAGGTTGTAGGGGTGCTTGTCGATGGCGATCAGCTTGGTATAGCCCTGCGCCTTCAGTTCCACGACCAGGTTCTGTCCCACGAGGCCGGCGGCGCCGGTGAGGACGATCTTGGCGTTCTTGTCGAGCTTGCTCATCCGCTTCCCGTGGTCAGAGTCTGGCGCGCTTGAAGATCGCTTCAGGCACGTGCTTGATGATGAACATGATGCCCCACCAGAACCACGGCAGGTACACCACGTTCCGGCGGCGGTCCGCGGCGCGCACGATGCCGCGCGCCACTGCCTGGGGGCTGGCCCAGAGGGCGCCCTTCTTGAAGTCGCGGGTCATGGGCGTATCCACGAAGCCCGGCTTCACGGTCACCACCGCCACTCCATCCTTGTAGAGGCGCTGACGCAAGCCGCTGAGGAAGGCACTCAGCGCCGCCTTGGCGGAACCGTAGACATAGTTGCTCTGGCGACCGCGATCGCCCGCCACCGAGGAGATCACCGCGATGACATCTCCCGCACGCACCCGTTGGGCCACGCCCGTGAGCAGCGCGATCACCGACAAGCCGTTGGTGTTGAACTCCTTCACTGTGAGTTCCACCGAGGCCTCGCAGGCCGCCTGATCCGGCAGCGTGCCCGGCGCCACCAGCACCACCTGCGGCGGAGAACCGCTCCAGGCGCGCTCCAGCACGCCGGCATGGGCCGGGAGGTCATCGACGTCCAGCACCGCAGTATCCACCGCGGCCGCGCCGCGCAGCTTGAGGTCGGCGGCGATGGCGGCGAGACGTTTGGCATCACGGCCGGTGAGGAACAGGTTGTCGCCCCGTGCCGCGTAGAGGCGTGCGGCCTGCTCGGCGATGGCGGAAGTGGCACCCACGATGAATATCTTCTGCATGTTTTAGTCCACCACCCGGCGCCAGAAACTGGAAGAGAAGCGCGGGTCTATATAGTTCTGGAAGCGTTCCCAGGCCGGGAAGAACTGGCGGAAATGCGCGCCCGACATGCGCGCGTCCTTGGCGGGATACACGGCACCTCCCGCCGCCGCCACCACTGCATCCAGGCGCTCCAGAAGCTGGAAGGTCTTGGGCCCCGCATTGGGGAAGTCCAGCGCCAGGGTCGCGCCGGGCCGGGGGAAAGACAGCATCCCGGGGGAAGGCTTGTCGCCGAACACCTTGAGCACCGCCAGGAATGAGCCCTGGCCGCTGGCCGCGATCTGCCGCAGCAGCTCCTCGATGCCGCGGCGGGCCTCTGCCGGGGGGATCACACACTGGTGCTGCAGGAACCCGCGGGGGCCGTACATCCGGTTCCAATCGCGGATCCCATCCAGGGGATAGAACACCGGATCATAGTGCTGCAGCGCGCGCTGCACCGGCTGGCGCTGGCGGTGGTAATAGAGCCAGTTGAAGGCCTTGAGGCTGAGGCCATTGACCAGCGAGACCGGCGGCGTGAACGGCATGGCGAGCCCTCGCGGTTGCGGTTCCGCAGCGCCCGCCGGCGTCGGCGCATGCTCGGCGCTGGTGAACAGGCCACGGCCCAGGGCCGTGCCGCCGCTTGCGCAATCTATCCAGGCCATGGTGTATTCATGACGCCCCGCCTCGCCCTCCGACAGCGCAAAGAACTCGTCCAGGTCGCCGAACTTGCGGGTCACCGTGTCCAGCCAGGGGCCCTGGACCGGCTTCATCTGCACTTCCGCCCAGGTGATGAGGCCGGTCAGGCCCAGGCCGCCGACGGTGGCCGCGAACCACTCCGCGTTCTCGCCGGGGCTGCAGCGCATCCGCGAACCATCGCTGCGGAGCAATTCGAACGCCCGCAGGTGCGCGCCAAAGGTCCCGGCCACATGGTGGTTCTTGCCGTGTACGTCGTTGGCGATGGCGCCGCCGAGCGTCGCGTATTTGGTGCCCGGCGTCACCGGCAGGAACCAGCACTGGGGCAGGCAGAGCTCGAGGATCTCCGAGAGCAGCACTCCGGACTCGCAGCGCAACACGCCGCTCGCAGCATCGAACGCCATGAACCGGTCCAGGCTGCGGGTGCAGAGCAAGGTGCCGCCGTCGTTCAGGCAGCTGTCGCCGTAGCTGCGGCCGTTGCCGAAGGGCAGCAGCGTGCCCGGAATCGACGGCAGGCTCGCGTCACGGGAGGCCACCGCGAAGGTCGTCTGCTCAGCCCGCGGGTAGCGTCCCCAAGATTCGGCCGTCGCGAGCATCTACAGGGCTCCCAGCACCGCGACCACCACCAGCACCAGGCATACCTGGCTCACGCGGTCGGTGACGGCGAACACGATGGGATCGTCCTGCATCTGGCGGCGGTGCGAGACCACCCAGGCGCGGCTGATCCAATACAACAACAACGGACACAACAACCACAGCACCTGCGGGCGGTGATAGAGCGCCTCGCTGGCGGTGCTGTTTATATAGAGCGCCAGCACCAGCACGCTGATGTATCCGCTGGCGCCGCCCAGGGACTGGATGAGCGGCAGGTCGTCCACCGCGTAGCCGCGCCCGCCGGCCATCTGCTGGCCGTTGTCCAAGAGGCCCAGGAACTCGGTGTAGCGCTTCAGCATCGCCAGGCTGAAGAAGATGAACATGGAGAAGGCCAGCAGCCAGAAGGAGTACTCGACGTGGATGGCGACGGTGCCCGCCACGATCCGCACCGTGTACAGCGCAGCGAGCACCACCACGTCCAGCATGACCACGCGCTTCAAGCGGAAGGAATAAGCCAGCGTCATCACCAGGTAGCAGAGCAGCACGGCGGCGAAACGCAGCGATATGACCGAGGCCAATGCGAAGGAGAGCAGGACCAGGGGCGGCATCACCAGCAGCCCCGCTTGCAGCGGTAGCGCGCCGGAGGCGAAAGGCCGCAGGCGCTTGCGCGGATGGCGGCGGTCGGCGTTGAGATCCAGCAGGTCGTTGAGCAGGTAGGTGCCGGACGCGCACAGGCCGAAACACAGGAAGGCCAGCGTCGCCTCGCCCACGGCCGCCCCATCGAACACGCGGTGGGAGGCCAAGAGCGGCAGGAACACCAGGGCGTTCTTCAGCCATTGATAGAGGCGCAGTTCCTTGATCCAGGAGCGCAGCAGCTGCCGCTCGGAAGGGAACACCCTCTCCACCTCGTGGCCGCGCTTCGCCTGCATGACTAGCAGCGCCGGCGCGTTCACCACGATGCTGCGGCGGGCGTGCCTCCACACCTTCAGGTCCACCCAGGCGTTCCCCGCGTAGTCGAAGCCCCGGTCGCCGTAGAGCCGGACCAGGGTCTCGGCTTTCCGCGATCCGGATAGGTTGCGGTCGCCGTCGCTGCCAAGCACGGTATCGAAACAACCGGTGTGGGCCGCCACCGCCTCGGCGAACTTCTGGTCCGAGGCGGTGCACAGCACCCGGCGGCGGCCGCTCGCATCGGCGCGCAGCCACTCCAGCACACGTTCATCGTAGGGGAGGCTGGCAGCGTCGAGTACCGTGAGTTCCGCGATGCGGCGCTTCAGATGGGCGCGCCCCCGGAGCAGCCAGACCGGGAACAGGAATAGATAGAGGGGATTGCGCGCCAACAGGCCGAGCGCCGATTCAGCGAGCAGATCGGAGCGGATCAGGGTGCCGTCAAGGTCGATGCACAGGGGTATGTCTTGCGCGGACATCGTCTGACTCACTTTGGTGACAGGCCACGTCGACCGACTGCCCTTCGGGCCCGGCGCAGCGGATTCGAACGTGACGACCGTGACCGAGTCGGTCCGCGGCCAGATTCGCCGGCACCGGGCGGAGGCTCTCCCGTCCGGCACCACCCCCGTCCTGATATCGTTTTCGAAGCTGAATTTTACACTCTGGGGCCCTCGGACGGCACTCCTGGAGAGCCGGCTGTCTGGTCTGGATAGAGGGTTTCGGCTAAGGTATCCGGCCGGATTGGTAGGGACAGGGCGCACATGATGACCGAGGGACCCCTGGGCAGATTCGCTGCTTTTATGCGGAATCTCGCCCCTCCATCGCACTCAGGCTCCATCCCCGGCGCGACGCTGGGGGACCTTCGCAAGAGCTTTTGGATCTGGGGCTCACTCGTCGCCCTGACGGTCCTGGCCGCAGCCCTGCGCTTCTATGCGGTCACCCATTTCACCTATTCCCATCCCGACGAGGAGATCGCCCGCGCCGTGGTGGTCTCGGTGCTGAAGAACGACGACACCGACACCAACTGGGCTCGCACCGACGTCGCCAAGCAGTTCAGCTACACCGAATACAACTTCTCGTCCTATTACCTGTTCGCCGCCGACGTACAACGGCTGCTCGGCAAGACCAAGCTGGACATCCAGAACCAGGTCGGTGCCTTGCGCAAGAACCTGCGCCTGCTCAGCGCCGCAATGGGCGCGCTCTGCATCCTGTTGGCCGGCCTGCTCGGCTGGCGGGTGGGTGGACGACTCTGTGGACTGGCGACCGCCTTGCTCAGCACCTGCGATGTGACCCTGTTCCAGGACAGCCTCTACGCCCGCCCCGAGACCTTCGTCACCTTGCTGACCTTGTGGCTCTTGCTGGTGCTGACGAGCACCCGCATCCATCGCGGTCTGGTGCTGACCGTGGCGGGCTTCATACTCGGCGTGCTGATCTCCTGCAAGATCACCTTCCTGCTCTATTTCCCCTTCCCCCTGCTGCTGGCCCCTGCATTGCTGTCCACGCCCAAAGACGGCAAACCCGCGGAATCGCACCTGGCTCTTTGGTCAGGCAGCCTCTCCGCGTATTTCCTGGCCATCGGCGCCGGCTTCGCGCTGGGCGCTCCCTATGCGCTGCAGTTCCCCTGGGAATATGTGGAGGGGCTCGTGCCCCTGATGAAGCAGTACGAGCACGGTGCCTGGCTGAGCGGCCATGACCCGGGGATGCTGGCACGATTCGGCAACAGCGGGGCCTTCCTCGTCTATACCCTGGGGTATCCGGCCCTGTTGTTGGCGCTGGCAGGTTTGGCGCGCGTGCTGTGGCGGCGCGACATCCGGCTGCTGCTGATCCTCGGGGGTCCACTCCTGACACTGCTGTATTTCATGCAGACCCGGGCGTTCTACGAGCGTAACTTCAGCCAGGCGCTGCCCCTGTTGTTCCTGCTCGGCGGCCTCGGGATAAAGACCTTGTCGGACTTGATCCGTCAGCCCGCGCTGCGCACCGGCGCCGCGGGGGTGATGCTGCTCGGCGCTGCCATCGCCCCTGTCCTGGTCACCGCCAAGGCCATCGATCCCGCCCTCGATGGCCGCTATCAGGGCGAGGTCGAGGCCGAGGCCGCCGCCTTGAGCGACGGCGGCCGCGTGCCGGTCTTCTATGGATGGCATTTCAATGAGATCGCAGAGGCGGGTCGCCCGTTCTGCGGCAGATATGTGATTGGTCTGCGGGATTTCCGTGACGAGAGGCTGCCGGAGGGCTACAACGTCGTCGGATATGTGCACAGCGTGTTCGGCGACTATCCGGTCTCGACGCTGCAGACCTATCTGTCGCAGCCGATGATCTTCCTTAGCCCCATCGAATCGGCATCCTGTACCCTGGAATTGACCGCCCTGATCCCGCAACCCGGCGAGGCGCCCCTGAAGGCGCCCCTTAGCAAAAGCACTGACTGGCCCGCCGATTCGGCTCTGACGCCGGACGATTCCTGGCCCTGGCCGCGTTATTCTTCCTGGGCTGGCTCCGACAAGAACACCGGTACCCTGTCCCTGGGGCCGTTCCGCGCCTGCAGCGATTTCGTGGTGCCCTACTCCATCGGCGCCTCGCGCCGTGGCGTCTCATTGCGCATCACCCGCGGGCGCGGCGCGGCACCCCAGGTGTTGTATGACGGGATACCCCTGTCAGCACCCGACCAATGGCAGCAACTCACGGTGCATGTGCCTGCGGGCCAATGCGGCGACTACACCGTGACCGCCACCGATGCCGGCCAGGGCTGGCAGCAATGGCTGGGGATCGGAGCCCCCGTCGCGATGGGGAACCGTCCAGCGGCTCACTAGCCGGTCATGACCTCGATCCTGACTAAGGTCCGGCTCCATGACCATCATCGGACCTGAAGATCTTGATCTCGTTGAGGCCGCCGCCGCGCCCCAGGTACGACAGCACGTCGATCCTCAGCTGATCAGCCTGCGCCGCCGCGGGGAACTGCACCGTGGTCCAGTACGGATAGGGCTTCATCTCGAGCTTCTGGGTGGCGACTACGGCGCCGCCCTTCAGAACGCTTACTTCGATGCCCTTCGTGGCCCTGTCCTTATAGGCGGCATTGCGGGTATTGAGGATCATCACGCTGGACACCGGCTCCACTTTGGAGAAGGTGACGGTCACGCTGCCGCGTGACCAGTTGGGAAGCAGCCAGTAGTCTCCGCAGGTATCTTCGGTCACGCTGTTGTCGAACAGCTTGGCGCCGTTGAACGGCGAATCGGCTCCCCGGAAGTTGCCGCTGGTGGAGACCGAGGCGGGCGTGATGATGCGGCGGTCGATCTCGGCCTTGTACTCGTTCTTCACGTACAGCTTGGGACAATCGGGCTCCGGCTTCCAGGGAAGCAGCTGCGCATAGTTGCCCGCGAGGTAGGCGGAAAACTCCGGGAACATCGCCGGCGATTCATCGCCGGCACGGTGGAAGACGAAACTCTTGCCCTCCACCGCATCCAGGATGACGTCCGGGGAAGACTGCCTGATATCTGACATGAAACGGTCGCGGAAATATCCCCGCAGGGGGCTGTCGGTGATCTCCGAGAAGGTGTTGGTGTCGCGCGCCGCCGGCGTCATGCCGCTCCACACATACCATTGTCCCATCCAGCCCCACACCAGGAGATGGCGCTCCGGGATGGGAAGCCACGACCACATATGCGGGGATCTCACCTGGAAAGCCAGCTGCGGCCAAGGACCCGCCCCCACCGTGTTGTGCCTCGGTTTCACCTGGATGAAGAAGAGGCCGGTGAACAAGGCCGCCAGGAGTGAATAGTAGACCGCGAAGATCAGCACATCCCTCCTCCGATCCGCGAAGGCACGTATCACGTAGCTGCAGAAGATCAGCAATAGGGGTGGATAGAACATCAGATAGTGATCGAAGGGCTTGTCCGATCTGCCGGGCTGTGCGATGGCCCATAAAGCGACCACGATCAATGCCAGGCTGTAGAGGATGCCGTAGCGCGTGGCCGAGGCGGCGGCACTGCCGTTGCGCCCGACCAGGACCGCGTGCAGCAGGCAGGCCAGTGCAAGCAGGAACAGGAAGCCGGTGAGGCAGGCCATCAGCAGGTCATCGGAGATCATGCCCTGGATTCCGACTACCGACAGGGGTTCCTGCTCGTAGAAGAAGGCCCAGGCGATATAGCTGTTCCAGAAGTCTGCGACATGACCGGATGCGGTCAGCGGCAGCAGGAAGGCGGCGCAGGTAGCCACGCCGCCGCAGCTCAGCAACAGCGCATTCCGCCAGCGGGCTTTCCCGGGGCTGGCCAGGGCCAGGATCATCGCGTACAGCGCCGCCAGCACCGCTATCGGCGCGGCCTGGAGTTTCGCGAAGGGCACGGCCCCCAGCAGCAGCCCGATAAGCAGATAGTCGATGGCTTCAGAGCGCGCGGACCGACCGGGCTGCATCGCCGCCTTCACGATCAGGCAGTGGGCGGCGGTGAGCAGGAACAAGGGCAGCAGTTCACTGCTGTAATGGATGAAGTTCGGATTGTCGGTGAACGCGTAGAACGCCAGCAGCGGCAGCATGAGCAGGCTGGCCGGCACCCTGCCGGACACGGTCTTCGCCGACAGATAGACGAACAGGCACACGAAGAACAGCAGTGCGCACGCGGCCAGGCGGCCGGTATTCAACGTGGGATCCAGGCCCAGCAGGTACGGCCAGCAGGCCACCAGCGAGTCCAGCGGGCCATTGGTGGATCCGTCCAGCGCATTCCAATTGAGCCCGTAGGCGTGGATGCGCATCGCGTTCGCCGCGGCCTGGGCCTCGTCCGGATTGAAGGGCACCGGATGGAGGATGGAGGACCAGCGGCCGACGAGCAGCAGCAGCGCCATCGCAGCGATGAAACACAGGTCGAATATCCGCGGAGCGGACCCAGCGAACCAGCGCATCGCGGGGCTGCGGGAGCCGGGGTCGCGCCACTGTGACGTTATCCAACTGACGGGGGATGGACTATTCATTGATTTGACCCGATCAGCAAACCGGACGGCTACAGCACGCTACTGTTGCGGCGACCGCGTCTTTGCGAAAACATACTTGCTCAATATCAAGTATGACAGCAGGGCCATGGGCAGCACCAGCACTGCCTGGGCGGCGATGCGGCCGCGCACCCAAGTCTGGAGCAGGCCGATCAATTCGAGGTTGATGAGATAGATCGCCCCATAAGAAAGGACGAAAAGCGGGATACGCGCGGGAGACAGATCCAGGAACACGATCCCGCCGATGGTCAGGAAGTTGAAGGCGATGCCGGCGATGTTTCCCCCGAGCAAGGCGGCCCAGGTCGGCAGATTGAGGAAGACCAAGGCGCTGTAGACCAGGAACCCGAACAGCGTGTTGAGACAACCGACGAACAGGTAGCGGATGAAACGCCGGGACAGGAGCTTCCCGATAAGCTGTTGCATGGCTACGGGCGGCACCGGTTTCACTCAGGCTTTCCGAATGCCAGACGCGCAGGTATTGCCCACGTTGAAGGTCAGGTTCACGCTTCCGGCCCCCAGCGCACCGAGCGTCGACGCCGCCATCCGCTTGATCGGGCGCGGCAAAGGCGCCAGGCGCATCCAGTATTGGATGGGATAGGTGTTGGCGAAGGACCTGATGTCGAGGTCCGAATAACCGCAGCGCCCGAACAGCTCTCCGATGCTGCGCTTTGAGAACAACTGCATGTGCTCGATGTCGATGATAGGCGACTTCTTGCCCAGCATGCGGTTGACAATGCTGCGATAGTCGTGTGTCACGGTCACGAAGGCGCCGCCCGGCCGCAGCAGCCGGAATGCGGACTGCGCGATCTCGGCGGGATCCCTGACGTGCTCCATGGTCATGAAGCAGCAGATCAGGTCGAAGCTCTGCGGCTTGAAATCCGCTTCACGGAAGATGCCTTCGCGTATCCAGGCACGGGTCTTCTCCGGGGCGGCGGCGATGGCGGCCGGCGACGGCTCCACGCCGACCAGCTCGGAGAAGCCGGCCGAAGCGAGCTTCTCCAGGAAGATGCCGTTCCCCGTGCCGATCTCCAGCGCCCGCTCCTTTCGCGGCAGCCTTGCCAGCAAGGGACCGATGGCGCGCAGATAGGCGTCGGCGGCGCTATGCGCTTCTTCCGAGGAGTCGTAGTCCGCCTCGTGATAGGCGGCCGCGAGTTCATCCTGCTGCGGAGGCGCATCCACATAGACGAGGTCGCAGACCGGGCACTGCACAAGGCGGTGACACATGAACTCCGGTTCCTTGCGGGACGCATAGCTGAACGCCGAAAGACGGCCCTGGTCATAGCTCTCGGCCATGAACAATCGAGCCCCCTCGGAAGGGGCGTCACAGACCGGACAATTTCGCTGCTGTGGCATGGTGTCCTTCACCGATGGCACGGGCGGTTCACCCGAACTCCATCATTGGGTCTTCGGAACGTAGCGAATCGCATAATAGCTGCCGAATTCCACGACACTGTCACGCCGGTAGGCGGTATCGAAATCCGCAAGCCATGGGTCCGCGGGGAAGCGGTGACTGACCACGACCCAACCGGTGCGCCGCAGCGCCGCGGCGGTCAGGACCAGGAATTCCTGCCGGCGCTCTGACGGCATGAACGTGTAATTCTCCGGTCCGTTGATCGCGCTCCATGCACGCGGCGGCGTGGAACGCAGCAGCCGCCACAGGTTGTCGAGCACGGTGACGGGCTCATCATAGCGACGATTGATGTAGTCGATCGCCCGCCGCGCATCCATCGGGAATCCCAAGTCCATCTGCTGCGACCCGAATTTCTCGTCGATCCTTGGGTTGAATTGCAACAGCCCTCCACTCACCAGGTCCTGATGCCACGCCTGCCAGCCGAAGAGCGGCAGCCAGCCCAGCAGCGCCGCAGCCATCAGGGCGGAAGTTCCTGCAAGGAACCTACTTTCCGCCACCGCGATCACACTCAGCAGCACCAGCAAGAAGAACGGCAGGACGTTCAGGAGGTTGTTGTCATGGCTGCGGCCCAAGACGAAATAGGAAGACGCGCTGTAGCTCAGCAACAGCACCAGGAACCCGCGCCGGAAGGCCGGGGTGTCTCCGCTCCGGCGCCATAGATAGACCAGGGTTGCCACTCCCAGGGCAGTAATCAGGATGAAATACCAGATCGCCCCATGCCAGTTGATCGGCAGGGGACCCGGGGGATCGATCGCATAGGCGAGGAAGCCATAGACAGTCGGCGTCTCATGGTAGATGAGCGCATAGATACCGACGAAGCCGGCCACCAGCAGCACCAGCGCCCCCAGCAGGTTCGCGCCCGGCATGATTGCGGCCTTCACGCGCGCATACACGCCGCCTTGCCCACTCCGGACGAACAGGTAGTAGGGCCACCACAGGAAGGTCACATAGAACGCGGATTCGGGTGACCAGAGCACGCCCAACATCCACAGGGCCTGGGCCACCAGCACTTTCGTCTTCGACCGCCCGATGTCCTGGACGAAGAACAGGTAAGTCAGGAGCACCGCCGCGGGTAAGAAGCGCAGCCCGCTGACCGAAGGAGTGGCCATGGGCGTACTGGCATGGATCGGATATCCCGACCAGGCGAAGCTGACCGCCAGGCACAGGATCAGCACGGTGAGACGCATCCACCACCGGTCGCGGGCGAGCGCCAGTGCCAGGACTGCGATCAATATCGAATAAGCCAGCGTGGCAAAGCCCGCTATGAAATACATCCCATACCAGCAATCCGTACCGCACACGCCGGCGATGAGCGCGGTGGGGCCGAACCCGTATTGGGCCGGGAAATCATGGAATATCGCCGCACCGGACAGTAGCAGCTCGGCTGGTCCGACATAGGCGCCCCAATGATGCCAGGCCAGCCGGGTCGTCTGTCCGTCGTCGAAGATCCCCGTCGAGAACGTCAGCACACCGGCGACACAGGAATAGACGAAGATCCAGGTGAAGACTGAACCGGTGCGCCCCAAGGTCCCCTCATAGGTCAGCAGACGGACGACCGCGCTCGTGACCAGCACGAAGATCACCAGCTGATAGCCGGAGACACCCGGTGTTCCGCGCCGATGGTCCCACCACAGGAGCGCCGCCGAAGCGCATAGCGCGATGAAACCGGCCAGCAGGGCGGTCGCGTCGAGCCTGCGAGCCGAGATAGAAGCTCCTATCGCGGTCAGTCCGAAGGCCAAGACCATGGATGCTCTGAGCGATTCGTCCGTGATCCACAGCATGCAGAGCGCGCCGATCGTGAGGGCGCCTATCTTCCACCATGCCGGACCACCCTCTCTCCCCGGCTCAGATAGCAACTGAGCCGGCGACAGCATGCCCATCCCAGTCGCGAATGACGGCCACAGCGCCATGACCAGCCCGATCAAGGCGTATGCCGGCACGATGTAGATTTTGTCTTGCATGGATCAGTCTCGGACGGACGCTACGCGGGCTTTTAGGAATGTTCCTTGCCATCGGGCAGCAGTTCCGTGGTCCTGCCGTTGCGGATCAAGGCCGAGCGGATCAAGCGTGGACGCCCCTTCACTTCCGCCATGATCTTCGCCACGTACTCACCCACCAGTCCGATGGCGAACAGGTTCAATGAACCGAAGGCCAGGATCACGATCAGCAGCGTGGTGATGCCGCGCGGCGCGATGTCCGGCACGAACACCCGCAACAGGGCCGCGACCACCGCCAGCAGGAATGAGACACCGACCAGCGCGACGCCCACCGCGGTGAGCATGGTGAGCGGGGTGTTGCTGAAGGAGAAGATGCCCTTCTTGGCCCAGTCCAGGTTCTTGATGAAATTGTTGGTGGATCTTCCGAACATGCGCTCCGGCCGCACGTAGTCCACTCCGGTCTGCTTGAATCCGACGTAGGCGCGGATGCCGCGCATGAACAGGTCGCGCTCCGCGCAGTTGAGCATCCAGCCGACCACCCGGCGGTCGATGAGCGAGAAGTCGCCCGCGTCGTGCGGGATCTTCACGTAACTGAAGGCCGCGAACACCCGGTAGAACAGCTTGTACAGGATGCCCCAGTACCACGGCATGTCGCGTTTCACGCGCCGGCCGTAGACCACGTCGAAACCCTCCTGCCACTTCTGGAAGAACGGCTCGATGAGTTCCGGCGGATCCTGGAGATCCCCATCCAGCAGCACCACCCCGTCCTTGGTGGATATCTCCATGCCGCTGCGGAACGCCATCTGCGAGCCGAAGTTGCGCGAATGTGTGATGCCCACGACGCGGGGGTCCCGTTCGCTGAGGCCGCGGATGACCTCGGCGCAGGCATCGGGGCTGCCGTCGTTGACGAAGATGATCTCGTAGTCGATGCCGAGTTTCTTGAAGGTGGCCGTCAGGCGTTCGTGCATGATCGGTATCGCCTGCTCGTCCTTGTAGCACGCGATGATCGCCGAAAGGCTCCGTGTGCGTTTCACGGCCGTCATCTTGCTGGCCGCGATGACGTCGGCGTCGCTCAAGGCAGCGACCCAGGGCGTCATCTTGCGCAGGCCGTCCTCGAGGCCGATCTCGGCCTTCCAGCCCAGCATCTGTTGTGCTTTCGCCGGGTTCGCGTACCAGTCGGCAAGGTCCCAGGCGCGCCCTTCCATGCTGCCGAACTTCGGCGGCTCCTTGATGCCGAATAGGCTCCGCGCGGTCTCCGCCAACTCGCCGATGGTGGTCTTCTTGCCGGTGCCGATGTTGAAATGCTCGCCATAGAGCCCCGGGTTCATCTTCGCGGCCGCCAGGATGAAGGCGGCAGACACATCGTCCACGTAGATGAAGTCGCGCGAGGTGCGCGAATCCACGAATGGCGGCAATCGGCCGGCGAGCCCTTGCCGTATGACGTTGGGGATCAGCCTGGAAGTGTCTTCGAGCGGCCCATATACGGAATACAGCCGGAGGTTCGCGCAGGGGAAGTTCCGCTGCTTGCCCATGTAGCGCAGGAAGGTGGCGGTCGACAGCTTCGAGACGGCGTAGTAGCTGTTCGGAGTGCACTCCGCATCCTCGCCCGGTGCCGCGCAATTGGCGCCGTATTCCGAGGAGCTGCCGGCATGGATGAAGGCGGCGATGGGGCGGCTCGCCAGGTGCGTGACCAGCTGGACGATGGACTGGAAGTTGGTCTGGTAGATGCGGGTGGGATCGTCCTCGAACGAATAGCCGCCATAGGCGATGCAGTCGAAGACTGTCTGGGGATTCACGGAATCCACCAGGTTCTTGGTGGCCGCCGAATCGTTGAAATCGACCGCTACGATCCTCTCGTCGGCGACCTCGGAGAGACGCCAGCCCTTCTCCTGCCGCACGCAGGCGTAGACGTCCTGCCGCACCGCGGCGATGGTCTTGAAGAGATTGGCGCCCACGAAACCGGAGGCGCCGGTCACCAGGATCGGGCCCCGAAGTGAGCGGATGTAGGCTGCGAGGTCGGTCATGGCCGGCGCGCGGAGGTTCAGCGTTTCACGGCAGCGAGCATGCTCGCGACGTCGAGGCCCGCCTGCTTGCGCAGGTAGCCCTGGGAACCGTAACGCTCATAGCGATGCGCGCGTGCATGCAGATGCGTGAACCGGACCGGCAGGCCGCGTTCGCTGAAATACAGGGCAAGTTCCGAGCCGAAGCCGCCCCGGGATACGTGTTCTTCGGCCACGCAGACCGCGGATCTCTCCTTGATCTGCTGCAACAGCGCTTGCGGAGGCGGGTTCTCCTCCAGGGGCAACTCGGCGATGGCCCAGAGGTTCGGCCGCTCGGCTTCCGGCAACGCGGAGAAGGCTTCGATATAGGTCCCCGCCAGGGGGCCCACCGCGATGACCACCGGCCCGCCTCCCGCGGTCAATTGCCGCCAGGGTGCGTAGGCCGGGGGCAGGTAACCCTTGGGGGGTTCGCCGCGGCCGAGCCGCAGGTACACGCAGCGGGAGCTGTCGCCGGCACGGGCGATCACGGCGGGGATGTCCTCGTCGAACACCGGCACGAACACCGACATGTTGGGCAATCCGAGCAGGATGCCGTAGTCCTCGATGGCATGATGGGTCGGACCCATCACGCCGTAACCGTAGCCGCCGCCGTTGCCGATCAGCTTGACCGGCAGCTTGTGGAACGAGATGTCGTTGCGGATCTGCTCGAACGGGCGCGCATAGCAGAAGGGCGCGATGCTGTAGACCCAGGTCTCGAGCCCGGTGGCTGCCATCGCCGCCGCTACGGAGATCATGTTCTGCTCCGCGACTCCTGCATTGATGAAACGCTCGCCCATGGCCGATTGCAGCGGCTCGAGCGCCATGAAGCCGAGGTCGCCGGTGAGGAACGCCATGTCCGGTTTCGCCGAGCGCAGTACCAGCGCGTCGCAGAGTTGCTTCCTCATTTGGCGTCGAGCTCCTCGATCGCCTTCTGATACTGCTCCGCCTTCAAGGGCAGATAGTGCCATTCCATGCGGTTCTCCATGAAACTGACGCCCTTGCCCTTGGTGGTCTTGAGCACGATGATGCGCAAGCGGTCGGAACGCGCCTCCAGCGCCTTGCGGATCCCGGGCAGGTCATGCCCGTCCAGGCATTCGATGTCCACGTCGAAGCCGGCGAGTCTCTCCCAGAGGGGTGACATGGAGGCCACGTCGGTGGTGGTGCCGAAGCCCTGCAGGTTGTTGTGGTCGATCATCACCGTCAGGTTGGTGAGCCGGTGATGGCAGGCGAAGATCAGCGCCTCCCAGGTGGAGCCTTCCTGCCACTCGCCGTCCGAGGTGATGCAGTACACATGCGCGTCGCGCTTCTGGATCCTGAACCCGAGCGCGGTGCCGGCCGCCAGCGAAAGCCCATGGCCGAGGCTGCCGGTGGCGAACGGGATCGCAGGGATCCCCGAGGCCGGGGGATGTCCCGCCAGCAGCGTGTCGTCCTTGTGGAACATCTTCAGGTCTTCGTCCTTCAGCAGGCCCACGCTCCACAGCGTCACGTACAGCGCTCCGGCGGAATGGCCCTTGGAAAGGATGAAGCGGTCGTCGGGTCCGAGGTACTCGTGGAACACCAGCAGCATGGCGTCGAGGGAAGACAGGTTGCCGCCGATATGGCCGACGCCGCTCTCATAGTGCATCTGCAGCAGGCGTTTGCGGGCCGCCCGGATGTCGGCATCCGAAAGTTGCGGATGTGCGGATGACGGGCGTTTCTTTTCGGCTGGAAGCATTCTTTAAGATCCAAATTTCATGGTGCCGGCTGAATCGATCCGGGCTCAGCCCGCCCTCAAGACGCCGCCCGCAGGGACGTCTCGCGATCTCCCCCAAAAACCTTAAGCCCGGGTATCAATCATTCGCGTCCGCAGGGCGCGCGATTCTCGTGGATCCCCAGGGACGAATTGAACGTCTGATACCTTATTTTACACGGCCATGCCGCTGGTGGGCAGCCCGGAGCGCTCCCTTCCAGGATGGATGAAGCGGTTTCTCTGCTGAAAACCGCGTGATCCGCACCCACCCCCGGGGCGGACTTGGGCAACCTGGGGCATGCAGCGGACACGCCGGGACTTAAGGCTCGGACGGGTCCGGATCACGTGAGCTTCGGCAGGACGATGCGCCACCCGCGCTCCTGGCTCCCCACTGCCATTGAAGCTATCATCCCCGGCAAATCCGCCACTGAACGAGAAACGTCATGCGTGCCGGCTCCAAGTCGCTCGACCTGATCGGCATACATCTGGGCACCGACAAGTCACGCCTGCGCCAGGACTACCTGCGCCACTACGAACGCATGATGGCCGGTTTCCGCGACCGGCCCATCACCCTGCTGGAGATCGGCATCGACCAGGGGGCCTCGCTGCGCACCTGGGAGATCCACTTCCCGAAAGCCTCCATCATCGGCGTGGACATCATGCCCGCCACCCAGCGCTTCGCCCGCAAGAACGTGGTGGTCGAGATCGGCTCCCAGTTCGACGCCGCTTTCCTGGCGAGCCTCGCGCAGAAGTACGCGCCGGACATCATCATCGACGACGGTTCCCACATCAGCGAGCACCAGATCTTCTCCTTCGAGCATCTGTTCAGCTGCCTCAAGCCCGGCGGCCTATATGTGGTGGAAGACATCCAGCAGGGACCCGGGAAGGAGCTGGCCGCCGACTACTTCACCGCCCTGCAGCACAAGGTGCTGCTACGCAAGATGGGCGCCCGCGACGATGTCTCCCCGCACTTCAGGACGGCCGAGATCTCACATGTGGATACCATCCCCCGCGCCATCGGGATATGGAAGCGGGCCAAAGACGAGCTGGATGGGGACTTCAAGGCCCTGGAGAAGCTGGCCAGCGAGGCGGAGAGCCCGATCTCGCTGTTCCATCTGGCGCAATACATCAAGCGCAACGGCGGGCCCATCGCCCAGGCGCTGGCGGTGGCGCAGCGTGCCAGTGCCGCGTTGCCCAAGGACCCCTGGATACGCTTCGAGATAGGCAAGTACCAGGAAGCCCTGGGCGAGAAGGCGCAAGCGATCAAATCGGTGGGTGAAGCCGTGCGCCTCGCCAACAGCGAGCGCGCCCGTGCCATCTTCGAGGAATATCTCGCCCGGCTGTCAGCCGGATCCTAGGCCGTCCCGCTCAGAACGGGATGTCGTCGTCCTGGAAGTCGCCGCCGGCCGGTTCGCTTGTCGGCGCGCGGCTCGGAGCCTCGTCGCGCATGCGGTCCCGGTCGCCGCCGCCCATGGGCGCGCCGGCGCCGCCGCGGCTGCCCAGCATCTGCATCTCATCCACCATGATCTCGGTGATGTAGTGCTTCTGCCCTTCCTTCTCGTAGTCGCGGGTGCGTAGCCGGCCCTCGACGTAGATCTGCGAGCCCTTGCGCACGTATTCGCCGACGATCTCCGCCAGGCGGTTATAGAAGGTGAGCTTGTGCCACTCGGTGCGCTCCTTCTTCTCGCCGGTCTGCTTGTCCTTCCAGGACTCGTTGGTGGCGGCTGTCAGGTTCACCACCGCGCCGCCGGACGGCATGTACTTGACCTCCGGGTCCTTACCCACCGTGGCCACCAGGATCACTTTGTTCACGCCGCGTGCCATAGCTCTGCTCCCAAGGGGGCGGACGACCCGTCTGCCCGGAAAAATGTCCCCTATCTTACTCAGGTCCCGGCCTCGAAGCCGCGTCTTTCGGCTCGCTGGAGGGGGTGGAAAAAGCGCCGGGACACCCCCATGTTATCACCCTGCCCCCGCATCCCCGCCTGCCCGCGTTTTGCACCGCGGCAGGGGTGCGGCGTAAACTCCGATGTTCGCTCATTTTTAAGGTCCCGCATGGCTCTCGACACCATCCGCGTCCGCGGCGCCCGTACCCACAACCTCGCCAACGTGGACGTGGACCTGCCGCGGGACAAGCTCATCGTCATCACCGGCCTGTCCGGATCCGGCAAATCGTCCCTGGCCTTCGACACCATCTATGCCGAAGGCCAGCGCCGTTACGTGGAATCCCTCTCGGCCTACGCCCGCCAGTTCCTCTCCATGATGGAGAAGCCGGACGTGGACCACATCGAGGGCCTGTCGCCGGCCATCTCCATCGAGCAGAAATCCACCTCCCACAACCCCCGCTCCACGGTGGGCACGGTCACGGAGATCTACGACTACCTGCGCCTCTTGTTCGCCCGGGCCGGCATCCCGCGCTGCCCGGACCATCACATCGACCTCACCGCCCAGACCGTGAGCCAGATGGTGGACCAGGTGCTGGCGCTGCCCGAGGACACCAAGCTCATGCTGCTGGCCCCGGTGGTGCAGGAGCGCAAGGGCGAGCACCTGGAGTTGATCGCCGAGCTGCGCGCCCAGGGCTTCGTGCGCGCCCGCATCGACGGCAAGGTGGTGGAGCTGGACCAGGCGCCCAAGCTGGACCTGCGCCGCAAGCACAGCATCGAAGTGGTGGTGGACCGCATCAAGGTACGCCCGGATGCGGCCCAGCGCCTGGCGGAATCCTTCGAGACGGCTTTGAGGTTGGCGGACGGCATCGCCCACGTGGCTTACATGGACGACCCCAAGAAGGCCGAGATCACCTTCTCCTCCAAGTTCGCCTGCCCGGTCTGCGGATATTCGCTCGCCGAACTCGAACCGCGCCTGTTCTCCTTCAACAACCCGGTGGGCGCCTGCCCCGGCTGCGACGGCCTGGGAGTGCGGCAGTTCTTCGACCCGGCCCGGGTGGTGACCCCGCATCTGTCCCTGGCCGGCGGAGCGGTGCGCGGCTGGGACCGGCGCAACGTCTATTACTTCCAGCTCATCCAGAGCCTGGCCCGCCACTACAAGTTCAACATCGAGACCCCCTTCGAGGACTTGCCGGAGAAGATCCGCCGCATCATCCTCAACGGCAGCGGCGATGAATCCGTCTCCTTCACCTACAGCAACGAGCGCGGCAGCAAGAGCACCCGCAAGCACCCCTTCGAGGGCGTGCTGCCCAACATGGACCGCCGCTACCGCGAGACCGAGTCCATGATGGTGCGGGAGGAGCTCTCCAAGTACCTGAGCTCCCGCCCCTGCCCCGACTGCGAAGGCACCCGCCTGCGCCGCGAGGCGCGCAACGTGTTCGTGGCCGGCGAGAACCTGCCGGCCATCACTAATCGTTCCGTGGGCGACGCCCTCAGCTTCTTCGAGACCCTGGAGCTCCCGGGCAACCGCGGCGAGATCGCCGCCAAAATCGTCAAGGAGATCCGCGCGCGGGTCTCGTTCCTGGTGAACGTGGGTCTCGACTACCTGAGCCTGGATCGTAGCGCCGAGACCCTGTCCGGCGGCGAGGCCCAGCGCATCCGCCTGGCGAGCCAGCTCGGCCGCGAGCTCAGCGGCGTCATGTACGTGCTCGACGAGCCGACCATCGGCCTGCACCAGCGCGACAACACGCGCCTCATCCGCACGCTCCTGCGGCTGCGCGACCTCGGCAACACCGTCCTGATGGTCGAGCACGACGAGGATTGCATCCGCGCCGCCGACCATTTGATCG